>Ga0081527_100009_pt1 | contig 255843 bp, 206 predicted proteins | sample HotLakmasection5_FD_70992 | JGI IMG/M metagenome (GOLD analysis project Ga0081527, IMG submission 70992) | Hypersaline microbial mat communities from Hot Lake, Washington, USA - Section #5 (SPADES assembly) (version 2) | ecosystem: Environmental > Aquatic > Non-marine Saline and Alkaline >...
TACGCTGTCTCCATCCATTATGATCGTGATGTGGATTGTCGTCTGTTATGCGTCATGCGCAGCACATTCGCACAGCATACGCCTGCCGCACAGAGCGGTCAACAGCCGGGATAGGCCAATCGCACGTGATCAGCCACGGCGCAGCAACTGGAAGAGTCGCCAGCGCAGCCCTGGTGGGAAGATCGACCGGTAGATGAGACCGAGGCGCTCAGTCGTCAGTGGGCCGAGGACGCGCGCAGCCTGTCGATACAGTATGCCGCGATAGCGATACTGAGCGCGACCGTAACGGCGCGCCTGCGCAAAACCCGCCCGCGCGCTCTCGTAGTGGCCGGCTTCATACAGATGCGAAGACACCGACGAGGCCACCTCCGCCATAAGATCGTGATAACGGGCGGGAACGTGCGGTGCCAACAGATCGAGCGCTTTCAGGTTTGCTTCGCGGTGTTTGGGCGAAAGTCGGCGATTGTGACCGCGTGCGAGGCTGTTCAGGCGGGGGCGGGCGATCACCAGCGGCTCGTCAATGACGGCAGTGCGATTTGCCAGCAGCGCCAGTGAATTGTTGAAGTAGTAATCGAGGGCTGCTGTCAGACCGACGTCTTTGTAGCCACCGTTGCGCAGCGCCAGCTCCCGCGTGAAGGTGATGCTCAGCGTGTTGGTATTACCGACGAGTGTCGTCGCGCACACGTCAAAGGGCTGTCTGAACCGGAAGATACGCGCCTGGTCGATCTCGCCGCCGCGTCTGGCGCAGTTGGTGATGATCAGGTCGGGCCGCTCTTCCGCGATGGCGCGACGGATCGACGCGCACCATGTCGGCGCAAAGAGGTCATCCGCGTCATGGTAGTGCACGTATTCGCTGGTGCAGGTGTTCAGCAGCAGATTGCGCCCATAAACAGCGCCCCGGTTTTCTTCGCCGCGCAGGCTGCGCAGCCGTGGATGCTGCGGCGCGTAATCGCTGGCTGGGCGCGGCGCGCAGTCGTCGTAGATCAGGATTTCGTCCGGTATTTCCGTGCCACTCAGCAGCGAATTGACACATTCCGTCAGCAGCTCGGATTCGTCATAATACGTGATGAGCACTGCCAGCCTGGAAGACACCACCCGACCCCAGGAGTTCGCGACAATTACGCCTTAGCTTAGTCAGTTGGTAAAAAGAATTCAATCGTGAAACGAGATGCAGCATCAACCGAATGCAAACGGGCGAGGAGTTCCTCGCCCATGAAGACTTGCACTCTCTATCTGATGATGCAGACTAATCCCACTGACGATCATCCTGCACGGTGCGCGCGCTGGCGTCGATGTCTTCGAAGACGACTTCGTCAATGCGCAGGCGGACGGCGTTGCGCGCCAGCGCCTGCAACTGCTCCGCCAGACCATCAGCGCTGGCATCCGGCTTGAGCTGGACCTTCAGCGTGACGTAATCGGCGTTACCGGGTCGGGTGATGACGGCCTGCAGGCGCTCGATCTGGGGGAACTGAGCCGCGGCCAGTTTAAGCTGGTTCGGATGCAGGAACATACCGCGTACCTTGATCGCTTCGCCACTGCGCCCATACAGCCCGAGCAAATGCTGATAGCGCCCCTCGATGAGATCGGGTGAGAGCGCACCCAGGTCACCCGTGCCGAAGCGGATCAGCGGATACTTCTTGTTGAAGGTCGTCACGACGATCTCACCGATGCTGCCTGGCTCCAGCAGGTCGCCGGTTTGAGGATCGCAGATCTGTACGTAGAGCGTATCCATCAGTTGGAAGCCAGGCAAACCCGAGACGGTATAGCCCATGAAGCCCAAATCGGCGGTGCCGTAGGCGCTGGTCGTGACCATGCCATACGTGCCCTCGAAGCGATCCCGCTGCGCCGCTGTGTATGGCTCCGCACTGAACAGCGCTTTCTTGAGCGGGTTCGTCTCTGGCGTCATGCCCATGCCTTCCATCTTGTCGAGCATGGTCATCAGGTAGCTTGGCTGGCCGACAAAACCCGTCACCCCCAGCGCCTGGACCATCATGATCTGCAGGTCGGTATTGCCGGGGCCGGTCGGGATGACGGTCGCGCCCATTGCGCGCAGGCCCTCATCCAACAGGATGCCCGCCGGGGTCAGGTGATACATGAACGTGTTCAGGACGCGGTCGCCCCGTCCGAAGCCCACCGCCCGGAAGGGTGCCAGCGCCGCCTGTGGGTCTTCCGGCTCCGGCTGTGGATCAAAGATCGGCCCGGGTGAAATATAGATGCGCGGCAGGTCGGCGGGGTCGATGGTCAAAAAACCGCCGAACGGGGGGTTCTGGCGGTGGATTTCGACCAGGGCATCTTTGCTCAGTACGGGGATTCTGGCGAGATCGTTCGCCGTCTGGATATCCGCCGGGGTGACGCCGGCCTGCTCCATCTGCCACCGGATCGCCGGGGCCTTCTCATAGGCATGCGCGACCAGGTCGCGCATGCGTGCGTCAAACTCAGCGCTCAATTTGCCCTCCTCGTGATGCAGTCGCTCATCTCATTACGGTGTTACACAGATCGCAGGGGCGCTGATGAGGCGACCCCTTCTCAACCTCACCTCAACCCCTCTCCAAAGGCGAGGGGCAACGAAAGCAACCCGTTTCTACCCTCTCCACCTGGAGACGGAGCCGGGGTGAGGTAAAACGCTCACAGGGTGGCGCGATTGTCTGCCCGTTTTTGAGGCTAAGTGCCGTCGATTGGGCACAATCGCTTGTTAACCCAGCCAGCGTTTACGACGTTTATAGTGCTTGACTTCGCGGTAGCTCTTGCGCTCGCCCATCTGGTTGAGGCCGAGGTAGAACTCCTTGATGTCTTCGTTTTCGCGCAGTTGGGCGGCAGGTCCATCAAGCACGATACGGCCATTTTCCATGACATAGCCATAATCCGCCACATTGAGCGCGGCGCGTGCGTTCTGTTCCACCACCAGGATGCTGACACCTTCACGGGTGTTGATGTCGCGGACGATGTGGAAGATTTCCTCAACAAGCATCGGTGCCAGCCCGAGCGAAGGTTCATCGAGCATCATGATTTTGGGATGGGCCATCATCGCCCGCCCGATGACCAGCATCTGCCCCTCGCCGCCGCTGAGATAGCCGCTGACCCGCTTGCGCAGGTCTTTGAGGCGGGGGAAGTAATGAAAGACGCGTTCCAGGTCCTCGCGGACGTGGCGACCGCCTTTGTAGGTCTGGCCGCCAACGCGCAGGTTTTCTTCAACGGTCAGATGGCGGAAGAGGGGGCGGCCTTCGATCACCTGCACGACGTTTTCACGCACGATGGCTTCCGCGCTGAGTGTATCCAGGCGGGTGTCGCCCCACATGATGCTGCCGCGCGTCACCTCGCCGGTTTCGCTGCGGAGCAGGCCGCTGATAGCTTTAAGCGTGGTCGATTTGCCTGCGCCGTTCGGCCCGAGCAGCGACACGACCTTACCGGGTTCCACTTTCAGCGAGACGCCGCGCAGCACCAGGATCACGCTGCTGTACATGACTTCGATATTGTTTACCGTCAGCGTGAGGTTGTGGGCCGCCGACCGGGTGGGGGCTTCTTGCGCTTTTGCAGCCATAGGCTTGATTCACTCACTGTCGATCACTATCGGTGGGCGTAGGGATGGTGCAGGGATGGGGCGGCGCACGCGCACCGCCCCACCGGCAGATTAAACCTTAGCTGTCGCCCGTCGGGCGCAGGTCGGGTGTTTCTTCGAAGTCCGTCAGCGGGACGACGATCGGCACCAGCACCGGGCCGCTCTCCGTCTCAACGACGACCGGCGGGTTATCGGGCAGGCTGGCCGGGCCGCCATCCTGGCCCAGGTAGCGCAGCTCAGCCATGCGATTTTCGTAGGCATCGCGGATCTCGCCACCCCGGAAGTCGATCAGGTACATGCCGAGCGGGCTGTATACCAGTTCTTCGATCGTCTGCTTGACGGCGGCACCGGTGATACCATCCGCGCCTTCACGGTTGGCGGTGCGCACCATGATCTCGATGAAGGCATCAACCGAGGTCACGCCGAGCAGGTAAGCGATATTGCGGACCAGCGGCGGGCGGCTGTTGTCGTCGGCCAGTTCGTTCATCCAGGCTACGCCGGGGTTATCGCTTTCCGTCCACCACAGGAAGGGCATGCTGCCGATCAGACCATCAACGGCGGGCAGGCCGCTGGCGCCGATGGTCGTCTGGCCCAGGAAACCGACGGAGGTATCCAGCGCCCAGTTGACGCCGGCCAACTGCACCTGCTCGCCCAGGCCGAGGTTATTAACGGTAGCGGCGACTTCTGCCGGGCCAGTGCCCAGGCTGTTGGTGTAGAGGATGTTCGCGCCAGCGTCTACCAGATTCTGCACCTGGCCGCTGATGTCGCTGCCAGGGGCGAAGTATTCCGGTGCTTCAAGGACGGTCACGCCCTGCTCCGCACAGTGGGCGATGGCTTCCGGCGTGAAGGCCGCACGACCGAAGGCGTTCGGCCAACTGATGTAGCCTACGACCGGGTTTTCGATATTGGCACCCGCGTACTTGCAGAAATCACCGAACTGGTCGACGTACAGCGGGTTAGTCGCGAAGGTCCAGCCGGGGGTGTTGGCGTCTTCACCGTACAGGCCAGGGACGCTGCCTGCTGAAAGCAGTACCGGGATCTCATCTTCTGCCAGCGATTCGCGCAGCAGTTCGCTGTCGTCCGACGAGTAGAGCACGAGGAACGACGGGTTCTCCGCGCTGACGCGCTCGTAGATTACGGCCGTCGCTTCCTGATCACCGCCGGTGTCGATGGTGGTCGCGTCCGGCAGGGTGATCTCAGCACCGCAGATACCGCCGCGTGCGTTGAAGTAGGCGGCAGCGTCAGCGAAGCCTGCCAGCAGCGGCTGGGTGATCGGCGCGTAGGGGCCGCTCAGATCGCCCATGTGCCACAGCATGAACGACTGACCACTCAGGTCAACTTCGCATTCCGTGCGCTCGATGAAATCCGGCAGTTCTTCCTGAGCCAGCGCCGGTATGGTCAGGCTCAGGGCGAGGGCAGCTACGAGGAGTAAAAGTAACTTACGCATTTGTCAAACCTCTCTGTGAAAGCTTCTAGTCAGAATAGCTTTTCTTTGTGTGACAGGGCGCGATGCCCTGATAACACCGATCAGAATCGCCAGCGCGAGTCGTGCATGGCGTCAGTAGGAATACGGTCGTATCTTCCAGGCGATCTTGAGAATCTCCCATCGATAGGCCAGCCCGCGCGGCTCAAAGATCAAAAACAAGAGCAGCGCCAGCCCGAAGAGCAGCGACGGCAGCGCCGACCCGATCTGAATTGCATCCACGAACGGCAGCAGCGTCGGCAGGAAGCTGTTGAATACGGGGCCAATCGCCGGGATGACGACGTTCGTCACCAGCTTGACGAAGGCCACGCCGAACAGCGGCGCCAGCGGGAAGCCCGCCCCACCAATTACCAGCATCGCCAGCAGCTCGATGGATGTATTCAGGCGGAAGGTCTCAATGCTCAGCGTGTTGCGGTCGAAGGCCAGCAGCGCCCCGGCGATCCCGGCGTACAGCGCACTCAGGAAGAAGGCGCGTAGCTTGTAGTTGAAGACGTTGATGCCCAGCAGCTCCGCTGCCAGATCGTTATCTCGGATCGAGATGAGGGCGCGTCCGGTGCGGCTGCGGATGATGTTGCGGGCGGCCAGCATCAGCACGATGGCCAGCGGCACGATGATGTAATAAATCGCCGCATCACTGGCGAAGACCAGCGGCCCCAACTGCGGCGCGGGGATGCTCGGCAGGGCGTCCGGCGCGTTCGTCAGCGGCTTAAGCGGATTTTCGATGATCCACGGGATGATGAACTGCGCGGCCAGGGTCGCCATTGCCAGATAGAAGCCCTTAACGCGCAGAGACGGCAGGCCGAATATCAGCCCAACCAGCCCTGTCAGCAGGGCGGCGGCGGGCAGCGCCAGCCAGAAGGGCATCGGCCCGATGGGCACGCTGGACCCGAAAAGCTGCATCTCGAAGCCGCGTGCGAAGAGCGCACCGGCATAAGCGCCAGTCGCCATGAAGGCGGCATGCCCCAGTGAAATCTGGCCGGTGTAGCCCACCAGGATGTTGAGGCCCTGCGCGGCGATCACGAAGATGGCGATCGTGTTGATGGTGGTCACCAGATAGGCCGGGACGATATTCAGGCCGAGCGGCCCACCGGCAGTCAGCAGTGGGATCAGCAGCAGCAGGCCGAACCCACCCCACGACAGCAGCCGGTCGCTGCGCGTGCGGTTGAGTGCCATATCCTGCTTGTAATTTGTATCGAATACCCCGGCGGGGCGGATGTTGGCCGACATAGATTCTTCCTAAGGTTCGCTTATTGGCTCGCTCGTGTGCAGCGCAGATGCGCGCTCGTCAGGCTGTCAGATGCGCTCGATACGCTTCTCACCGAACAGCCCCTGCGGCCGCACGACGAGGATGATCATCAGGACGACGTAAGGCGCGAGATTTTCCGCCACGTCCCCGGTGAAGAGCAGCTTGGCCCATTCTTCCGTCAGGCCCAGGACGAGACCGCCCACCAGCGCGCCGGTGATGCTCTCCAGGCCGCCCAGCAGCACCGCCGGGAAGGCCCGCAGCGCGATGAAGTGCAGGTTGGTATCAATCGTGCTGGAATTGGTGGAGCCAGCGTAGAGCACGCCTGCGATCCCCGCCAGCAGCGCAGCGATGCCCCAGGTCACCGCCAGGATGACGCGCACGCGCAGCCCTACCGATTCCGCGAGCTGCTGATTCTCTGAGGTGGCGCGCATCGCCAGCCCGATACTCGTATAGCGAAACAGGGCGAAGAACGCGCCGAAGGCGATCAGGGCGATGACGAAGGCCAGCAAACGCGGCTGGTCGATCAGGACGGAGCCGCCCAGGAAATCCGCCTGAATGCGGATCGGGTCCTGAATGCGGACGAGCTGCCCCGGCAGGAAGGGGTGCGGCTCGCTGAAGATCAGCAGACTGCGCGGCTGCGCGCCCCACAGCAGATTCGTCAGGCCGACGAGGATCTCCGCCAGGGCGAGCGTCACCATGACAGCGGCGAAAATGGGCTGGCCGATCAGCGGGCGAATGGTGAAACGCTCAATCACGAGGCCGAGCAGCACCGTCCCGCAGATGGCCCCCACCATCGCATGAAGCCAGCGCAGTTCCAATCCGCCGATGGACATGCCGATGGTCAGCAGGATGACGGCCACCGCGCCACCGAGGAGATACAGCGGCTTCAGCAGGTTGCGCGCGCTGGCCGTACCCAGCACCATGACGACAGTCGCCGTCGCCAGCAGAAACGCGCCCAAAGGTGCAATATTCGCTTCCGTGAAGAAGCTGAAGAACAAAAAGCCGCTGACCATCATCATGCCGCCATGGGCGAAGTTGAACACGCCCGACGCCTTGTTGATGACGACGATACCCAGGGCGATCGTCGCGTAGATGCCGCCCAGCAGCAGCCCACTGATCGTGCGCTGCGCGATCTGCACGCCGCTTTTATCGGCGACCAGCGGTCCCAGCCACGCGATCAGGAAGACGATGCCCAGGCCGTACAGCAGCCAGTTGGCGTATTTACGGTAAGAAGCAGGCAATATTGCAGTCAAGTCACTCGTCCTCTGATAAAAAATACTCGTACTAAAAACTGATGCTGTTGAGGCGGCAGGCCCGCCCGTATTACTGCTGTGATGCCACCTTAGCGAGTCGGGATGACTGTATGTACGTGCAGGTCCGTCTCGATGACCGCTTCGCGCCCATCACGATACTTGACTTCGGCGCGCACACGTACGCGGTCCTTATCGCCATACATGGCTTCCAGGATGTCGCCGTACTTCTGCATGAGCGTGCGCCGCTTGAGCTTGCGCGTACGTGTCAGTTCGCCCTCGTCCGCGTCGAACGCTTTGTGCAGGATGACGAACTTATGCAGGCGGCTGTACTCCGGCAGGCTGTTGTTGACCCGTTCAATATCCTGCTGAATTAATTGGTAAGTCTCTTCTTTCTGGCTCAGGTCCACGAATGTGGTGAAGTTCATGCCGCGCTTTTCCGCCCAGCGAGCGACGTTCTCAAAGTCGATGATGATGATGGCCGTCACGTAGGGCATGTCGAAGCCGCCGATGGTCATGATGTCCTGAATATAGGGGCTGAACTTCAGGCGGCCTTCGATGAACTGCGGGCTGAACCTCTGCCCTTTGCTGAGTTCGATCAGGTCCTTGACGCGCTCCAGGTAGACGAGATGGCCGTCCTCGCGCATGTAACCGGCGTCGCCGGTATAGTACCAACCCTCGCTGTCGATGGATTCTGCCGTCTGATCGGGGGCGTTGTAGTACCCGGCGAAGCGTGCCGGGGTACGGATCAGAATCTCCTGATCTTCAGCAATCTTGATCTCCACGCCCGGTACGATGACGCCGACGCTATCCAGCTTGACGTCGCCGGGCAGGTGGATCGTGCCCATCGTCTCAGTCGAAGCGTAAAGCTGCCGTAGTTCGACGCCGATCGCACGGAAGAAGCGGATCACATCCGGGGAGAGCATGGCCCCGGCGGTTAGAACGTTGCGGGCGCGTGTCAGGCCGATTTTATCGCGCAGCGGGCCGAAAACGGCGACGTCGCCCAGTCTGCGCAGCAGTCGCAGATGCGCCGGGATCGACTTGCCGGCGTCTTCCGCGTCGATGATCTTATACGCGACCGGCATGAACATCGCGAACAGTGCGCGGTTGATCCTGGTGCTGTCGTTCAGGCGGAAGCGTACCGTGCTCGCCAGATTCTCCCACACACGCGAGGGGAACAGCAGGCCGACCGGCGCGATCTCGCGCATATCCAGCGGGACGGTCTCCGGGCCTTCCGGGAAGTTGATCATCATGCCGCGCATAAGATGCGGGGCGAAGCCAAACGCCTGCTCTGTCAGCCAGGCCATCGGGCTGAAGGACAGCCAGTTATCCTGATACGTCACCGGCACATAGTCGAAGTTCATCTGGTTGCCGTAGACGAGCTGCCGGTTAGTAATCATGGCGAATTTGGGCAGGCTGGTCGTGCCGGAAGTCATGCTCAGGATGATGGTGTCTTCTGGCCGGGTGGCTGCGATGCGCTCTTCGAACAACCCGGGGTTCTGCTGACGGTGCTGCTGACCGAGTTCTTCCAGCTCCTCGACGCTCATCAGCCAGGGGTCGTCGTAGCTCCACATGCCTTTGTGTTCCCAGTAGATCACGCGTTTGATCTGAGGCACTTTGGCTTTGATCGCCAGCGCCTTATCGACCTGCTCCTGATCGTGAGCGAAGAGAATGGTCGAATTGGTGGAGGTGATTGCGTAGAGCATATCCGGCTCTGGCAGCGCATCGCTGAAGACGGCGCAGCTCATGGCCCCGGCGCTGTGGGCGGCGATCTGTGCCCAGTACATCTCCGGGTCGTTCTCACCGATGATGCAGACTGTTTCGAAGGCTTGCAGCCCCAGGCTGATCAGCCCGTGGAAGATATTGCTGACGTGGTTGTACTCGTCATTCCACGTGTATTCGATCCAGATGCCGTAGCGCTTCTTGCGCATGGCCGTCTGATCGCCCAGGCTGCGTACCTGCTTTAAGAAATTCTTGGGGAGTGTATCGGCATCAGCGGGGACTTCTTCAACGTGGCCGCTGAGCTTTGAGGTGTAGACAGTTCCCGGTTTCGGATCGCGGTAGGTGATGGCTTCTGTTGAGTGATCGGGATTGGCCACTGCCATGTTTACGCCTCCTGACCCAGATAGGCTTTGATGACCGCTTCGTTACGGCGGACTTCTTCGGGGGTGCCTTCACCAATCTTCATGCCGAAATCCAGCACGACGATGCGGTGCGAGATATCCATCACGAGGCCGATGTCATGTTCAATGAGCATGATGGTCGTGTCCTGCTGCTCATGAATATCGAGGATGAAGCGGGCCATGTCCTCTTTTTCCTCGACGTTCATACCGGCCATTGGCTCGTCCAGCAGCAGCAGACGCGGCTCAAGGGCCAGGGCGCGCCCCAGTTCGACGCGCTTCCGCAGGCCGTAGCTCAGCGTGCCGACGATCGATTTGCGGATGCTCTCCATCTCGAGGAACTCGATGATCTGCTCGATCATGCGCCGATGGCGGATCTCCTCCGCCTGACTGGGTCCCCAGAACAGCGCATTGCTGAACATGCCGCTCTTCATGTGGATGTGGCGCGCCGCCATCAGGTTGTCGAGGACGGTCGCGTTGGTATACAGGGCGATATTCTGAAAGGTCCGGCTGATGCCCAGTTGGGCGCGCTTGAAGGCGGGCACATCGTTGATGCGCTGCCCTTCAAAGAGGATGTTGCCTTCCTGCGGGTGATAAAAGCCGTTGATGCTGTTAATCAGGCTGGTTTTGCCCGCGCCGTTCGGGCCGATGACAGCTAGAATCTGGCCTTCTTCTACATCGAAACTGACATCACGCAGGGCACGGATGCCGCCGAAACTCAAAGAAACATTTTCAACGCGCAGCTTGGTTGCCATTTAAAATGAATTCCGTTTCGCAAAAATGTGTCTAGTTCTATTGGCACATAGTAATTTGTCGAAAAAAACAGACACACTCTGACAATTTTCACACGATGAAGATAACAAATATCACTTGTGGCTGCAACAAGCCTGCATCTAATGCTCAGATAGTCCTAAGCCAGCATCAGCGCGCCGGTCTGCGGGGATAGGGTGATGCTGCGTGCGGCGGCGTTAGAAGCCGCCGATGGGCGTCGGTGGGACGGGCGTCGGTGGGATCGGCGTCGGCAGGGTAGCCCCCTGATAGCCTGCGCAGCGGATCGTCACGTTCGTCAGGCCGGTGAGGATATCGTTCTTGATCTGCTCCGGCGGGTCGAGCAGCAGTGCCTCATTGAGGATGGCCCAGGCGGCGTCACACTCACCGAGCAGGTAGTGCGACCATCCGCGCAGGTAGTAGCAGCGGATATCTTCTGAGCCGAGGCCGATACACTCATTGAAGGAATCGATCGCGCCTTCGTAGTTGCGGCGCGTGTACTGCAACTGGCCCAGCGTGGCGAAAATATCGGCGTAAAGCGCGGTATCGGTCGGCTGCAGGTCGAGCGCCTGGAGACAGTACGGCTCCCCCTCCTGAAACAGACCAACTTCGATGTACGTCTGGCAGATGCGCAGATAGGCTTTGGCGTCCGTCGGGTTGAATTCCAGCAGGCGTTCGTAAATGCCGATAGCCATCTCCTGATCGTCAATGCGGCGATACAGCAGCGCCAGCTCCAGATAAGGGCCGGTCAGGTTCGGGTTGATGGCGATTGCCTGCTGCATCTGGGCGATGGCTTCGGTGAAGCGCCCGGTAAACACCAGCGGATAGAAATAGGCGCGGCGCGCATTGGCGTTCATCGGGTCGATGCGGATGGCGAGTTCGCCATTTTGCAGCGCCTCCTGATAGCGACTGATGTTGTTGTAGGCGATGGCCAGTGCAGAGCGCAGCGGCGCATACGGCTGGCCCAGTTCGATGCCGTTGATGGCGATGGGGATCGCTTCGGTCGGGTTAGTCCACATCAGCGAACTGGCCTTGAGCGCATAGCCGCGTGGGTCGTCCGGTACCATCTCGATGACGCGGTCACCGAGCTGTGAAGCTTCTTCGTAACGTTCCATATCGACGAGCAGCATGCCGTATTCATACAGGTAGGTGGGGTTATCGGGCTGCTGCTTGGCGGCCTGCTCCCAGAAGACGAGCGCGCCTTCGACGTCGCCCGCCTGATACAGCGATACCGCCTGCTGCGCGCGTGCGCTGGCGAAGGGCGTCGCTGTGGGCGCTCTGTCGATGGCTTCCAGGGCGACGAGCTGGAGTTCGTCATAGCGCCAGATCGTCAACAGCGGGATGAGCACGATCAGCCCGGTCAGGATGCCCAGCAGGTACATCCGCGACGGTGTAGTGCGGTTGCGGCTGAACAGCGGGCGCTGATTGCGTCGAATGCGGTCGGTGCTCTGGAACATGGGCGCTTACGGCTGGTGGGCAGTATGGCCCGCTAGATTAATGCAGACTACGGTGATCGTCAATGCGAAATGGTCGCACGCTGGCCACCGCCAACCTGTCGCAATGCTGACGCTGCGCGCGGGCTTCAGCGTAGCGCCCAGGTGTTTTCATAGCGACCGGCGTAGGCCAGCGCGCCATTCAGGGTGACCTGCAGGTTGTAGGGCTGGGCGTTGCCGGGGAGCTCGAGCTGTAGATCGTCCGTGATCTGCGCGTCCTCATGCGACCAGCTCAGGCTGCTGCCGTCGTCGAGGTCGGCGCGGGCCTGCAACCAGAACGGCCCGCAGTCATAGTCGCGCTGCGGCTGATTAAAGCGCAGCCGGGCGTGTTCTGCGTGCAGATCAGCCTGCTGCACATAGATGCGATGATGATAGAAGACGCTGTGATCGGCCCGCGCCGTGACCTTATCCCGCCAGCGCTGCCAGAGTTCCGCAGGCAGCAGCTCGCGCAGCGTCTCGTATTCCGCAGGTGAGCGCAGCCATATGAATTGCAGTGCTTCGAGGCCGGTGGCATCGGGCAGCAGCACCTGAGCGTCGCGGTAGGCCAGGATTTCATCGCGTTCATCAGCACTGAACCAGCCGTCATGATAAATCTGATCGAAGGGCAACTGTTTGAAGAAAGCCGCCGTCCGCGCCGTTTTGCCGGTCCGCGCCGGGTCGCCTGCGGAAATGCGCGCCTCCGGGTTCAGCAGCAGCGCTTCCAGGTCGAACAGCAGGCAGACCGGGATGCTCTCGGCCTGCGCCGGCTGTGCGCCGTCAACCGGGCGGAAGCCCTCCGTATGGTAGCGCTGCGGTGGCCGCGGCCGGAAGTGCAGCCGCACGAAATGCGCCCACCGGTCGCCGCTGGTCGGCCCGTGCTGATCGCGTGCGGTCATCTGATCGGCTGCCAGCACGCCGCCCAACGTGTGAATATCCACATAAAGGAACAGGAAGTACGGCCACCAGGAACGTGCCCCCAGCCGTGGATCCGTGCGCAGGTCGTGCAGCACGCGCCGGAAAGCGGCGGCATCGCGCTTTTCATCGGCGGTGCGGCCGGGGCTGCGGTCGCGCCCGCTGCGCGTAGCGAAGGGAGAATCGCTCGTTGCGGCAGAATCCGCCTGTGGGGCGAAGGCGCTGCCCGCACTCAGATCGCTGAGCAGATCGCGCAGCATGGCGTCGTAGCGTGCAGCCTCGCTGAAATCCAGGTAGTTCAGATGCTCCAGCGCCAGCGGAATCTCCGCTGTGGCCTGGAGGCGCAGCGGGATCACGCGCTTACCTTTGCGCAGAGCGCGCAACTGCTCCGCACGGCACCACTGACTATCAAACGAAGCGCGGCTCATCAGGGCCAGCGTGACATCACAATGCTCGATGGCGTCCTCGATGCGTTGCGACCAATCCGCACCGCCGGGGATCTCGTCCAGATCGAGCCAGACGTTATGACCGATGCGCTGCAGATCGTCGCGCAGGCGTAGTGCCAGTTCGCGGCCATCCGCCCGCCCATAGGAGATGAAGATGTTCAGTGTGGCGCGTGGCATCAGGCGTCCTCGTGTTCGCTGGCGGCTAGGGCCTGGGTAGTATCCGGGTGCAGGGAGGGCGGCAGCATCTGCACGCCCATCACAGGCGATTCACCGGGCAGCGCCAGCTTCACCGGTCGGATGGCGGGCAGGGCAGCCAGCATCGCAATCAGATAAGGCCCATAAGCGGCCAGCCCATCGGGGAGCTGCTGCGGCAGCAGATAACCAGCCCGCTTGACTGCGGCCCAGAGCGCACGCAGGCTGCTCTCCGGCAGGAAGATCGGCGACGACTTAATCGGGTTGATCTTCAGGCTGGCGCGCTGCTGGCGCGTCTCAGCGATGACGCGGAAGCGCTGCGGCGCGTCTTCGAGCGTCTCGAAATCCGGGTTTTGCTTGAGACGGGCTTTGAGATCGCGCCAGAAGCTGCTGAACGTTACGTCAGTACGTGGGCGGTTGAGCCACAGGCGCAGCGCGCGCGGGTTGATCGAAGTATCTTCGCTGTCTTCTGCCGTGTCTAAGTGTACGTAAACCATGATCGGCAGCGGCTGAAGATAGGCTTCGAGCAGGGGGCGCACCGTCGTATCCCAGTCCAGGCCGCCCTGACCGGTCCCCAGCGCCGGGAACGACGCCGAGGTAATGCCCAGTTCTGCATAGCTGGTGACGAACTTCTGCAGGCCCTGCTCGATGTACTCCGGGCGAGAGGGGGCGCGATAGTGCTTCTTGGTCGGGAAGTTAAGCACCCAGGTGTGGGGATCGCGCCACAGCAGCAACCGCCCAATATCGAACTCATCAGCCTGACACAGCGCGGCGTACTGGTCGAACATCTCCGGGAAGCAGCGCTTGAACGTCCGGGCGAGGCCAGCGCCCATCACGCCAACGGTGTTTACCGGGTTGACCAGGACGCGGGCCGGGCTGGTGAGCAGATCGCCATAGACAGTCAGGATCATAACCCGGGAAACCTCACAGGCGCGGATGAACCAGGGCGCACACATGCGGCAGCTTGTCGCCCGAACTCAGCATACCACAGCCCGCGATTCGCAACCATTAGGCTGTGGCTCGGCTACCGCCGCCAACGGGTGCGCCCTGTTGACGATGGCTTGCCGTTGGCTTGTTGCATTGTGCCCCCTATGCCCTTGCCTGTATAATCAGGCGGAATTCGCGTCCCATGTCCGGCATGGAGACGTGGACGACTGCACGCGACCGGGAACGCCATGACGGACGAACTCATCAGCAAAAACATCGGCGGTTACGAAGTCCAGCGCGTCATCGGACGTGGCGGCATGGCGACGGTCTACCTCGCGCGGCAGCAATCCATGAATCGGCAGGTTGCCCTCAAGGTGCTGCCCAAGCAGTTCGTCAACGATGATACCTATATCCAGCGCTTCGAACGCGAAGTTGCGATTGTCGCCAAGCTGGAACACCGCAATATTGTGCCAGTCTATGATTATGGCGAGTATGACGGCCTGCCGTATATCGTCATGCGCTACATGCCGGCAGGCTCTCTGGATGAGCTGCTGCTGGATGGCCCGATGCCGCCGGACAAAGTGCTGAGCATCGTCACGCAGATTGCGCCCGCCCTCGATTACGCCCACAGCAAGGATGTCCTGCACCGCGATCTGAAGCCGTCGAACGTGCTGCTCGATGACGATGGCGGCGCGTTCATCACGGATTTCGGCATCGCCCGCCTCAGCGCGGACGGTATCAGCGCCATTACGACACAGGGCGTCGTTGGCACCCCCAGTTACATGTCGCCAGAGCAGGCGCAGGGCAAGCCGCTGGATGGTCGCAGCGACGTCTACGCCCTGGGCATTGTTCTGTTTGAGATGCTCACGAGTCGGCGGCCCTTCGAGAGCGAAACGCCTTACAGCATCGCCGTGATGCAGGTGACCACGCCGCCGCCATCGCCGCGCAGCTTTAACCCGGCGATCAGTCCGGCGCTGGAGACCGTCATACTCAAAGCGCTGCGCAAGCAGCCACACGAGCGCTACGCGACCGCGACGGATCTCATGATGGAGCTGCGGCAGGCCATCGAGCACCCTGAGCTGGTGCTGTCACAGGATACACAGCCTGCGCCGCCCGCACATACCAAACCTGCGCCGCAATCCGTGCCGCTGGTTGGCGCGCCATCCAGCAACCCGCCGATCCGTTACCCGACGCCCAGCCAGCCGAGCCGCGTCAGTGCCAGTTACCCGGTGGTGCAGCGTGGCCCGATCTCGCGCCTGAGCCAGCGTCGCAAGACGAATCCGCTGGTGAGCGTCTTCATCGGCGGGGCGATCGGCTGTGGTCTGCTGGGGATTGTGGCGCTCTTCGCCGCGCTGGTGATTGCACTGGCGCTGCCCGGCGTCTTCAGCAGCCCGGAGGAAACGCCCATGCCGTCCCCGACGCAGCCGCCGGAAGCGGGCGTCGTCATCACCTCGCCGGGGACGATCAATCCACTGCCCACACTCGACCCGACCAGCCTCGCAGCACGCGAGACGCGGGTCGCACGCGGCGCGGATATCGCCGCCACCCAGACGGCTGAAGCCAACGCGGTCACGCCGCTGCCATCACCGACGCCGGGCTTCGCCCCGGTTGGCGTGCGGGGGACGCCCACCCTGCGCCCGGCCCTGGCGGGTGTCGGCGGTCGCCTGATCTTCTTCGACCGGCGCGGCGATGATGTGCGCTCCTTTGAGCTGGTCTCGCTCAACCTGGATACCTGGACGGAGACGCAGCTCACGCTCGATGAGAGCGACAACACCTACCCGGTTGCCGCACCCGATGGCCGCCGCGTTGCGTTCCAGAGCAACCGGGACGGCGATTTTGAGATTTATGTGATCAACACGCTAGGCGGTGACCTGCGTCAGATCACTGATAACAACTACCGCGATCGCTTGCCGACCTGGTCGCCGGATGGGGAATGGCTGCTTTACTCTGCGGATGTGCGCGGCGACGAGACGTATGACCTGATGCGTACGCGCCTCTCTGATGGCACGACCGAACCCGTCCTGAGCAATGGTCAGCGTAACAGCCATGCGCGCTACAGCCCTGATGGTCGTTATATCGTCTTCACGACCGGCAGCGACCCGCTCGACGCGGCCACCTGGGAGATAGCGCTGCTGGATACCGAAACCGGCGACGTCACCCAGTTGACGGATAACGACGTGCGCGATGCCTCGCCCGTTTTTAGCCCGGATGGGCGGCAGATACTGTACGTGTCGTTTCAGGGGACGAATAACGCGCTGTACGTGATGAACATCGATGGCACCAATGCGCGCCTGCTCTTCGACAGTGTCGGCAGCGAGTGGGCGGCCAGCTACAGCCCGGATGGGCGCTACATCGTCTTCACCTCGACGGTGACTGGCGAAGACGAACTCTTCCTGATGACCGCACAGGGCACCGACGTGCAGCAGATCACCAGCAGCGGTGGCAGCTACGCCAGCTGGATACCTGATCCGTAAGCGCTTACCGAGCGCCGGGCGACACGCGAAAGCAGTGTTGAACCGGCAAACCGTACAAAAAAGAGGCGGGGATCATCCCGCCTTCTTTCATGTTTCTCAGTTGTGGGTACTCAGCCTGTTTACCGCACGTTGAACGTGCAGGCCTCCGTCACGAAGGGAAGGCTGGTGCCCGGGCCGAAGTCGGCGTCACCGTCGCTGATGGCGCGATCCCACGTCACCTGCCATTGAATCTCATAAGTGCCTGGTTCCAGCGGGCCGTAGGGGACGTACCAGTAGGACACGTAGAACTGGCCCTGTCGGCGGATTGGCCCGGCGAAATTGTTGATGTTCGGGACCTGCTCACCGCTGACGCGGACTTCGTGCTGCGCGGCGTCGATATGATCCTGTACCTGCTGTTCTGTCCGGGCGAACCAGGCCCAGTAAATCTCGATGGTGGAGCCTGCTGGCACGACCGGCGCGGCGATGCCGTAGCGCGGGTCATCGCAGAAGGCGAAGACGTCGATGCCGGCGCGGGCCGTCCCGACTGCGGTCGGCTGCGAGGCGATGCCGATCGTCGGCGTGGGATCGCCAGGTGCCGTCGGGCTGCCGGGTGCCGTCGGGCTGCCAGGGGCGACAGTGATTACGCGTGACACATCGTCGGAATCACCGGGCGTAGCCGTAGCTGCACCGACGGCCAGCGCGGTTGCCGTCTGGTTGATGGCGGTCAGATCGATGACGGGCACGACCGGCGCAGAAGTCGCGGCATTGTCGTCCTGATCGTCATCTGACGGGGGCTGCGGGCTGCTGACCGAGCGCGGCGGCGTAGGCGTGATGGTGCCGCCACCGATCACGGCGGTGGGCAGCGGCGTCCCCAGGAAGAGCGCTGTCAGATCAGGTGAGGGCGTCGGCGTCGGGAAGGGCGTGCTCGTCGGTGGGATGCGCAGCAGCGTCGCGCTGATCCATGCCTCCTCACCATCTTCCAGGCGGACGTTGTACCACGCCCCATCCGGGCTGACGCCGAGCAGGATCACCCCGGTACCCGGCGGCACGGCTTCAATAGCGCGGAAATTGACGCCAGGGCCTTCGCGCAGGTTCACCAGTGATGAGGCAGAACTGATGATGCCCTGCACCGTCGGCGTGAGCGTGGGCGTCGGTGAGAGCGTCGGCGTGGGGGGGATGGGCGTCAGCGTCGGCGTCTCGGTGAAGGTCGGCAGCGGCGTATTGCTCGGTTCCGGCGTCGCCGTGAAGCGCGGCGTCTCACTGAGCACCGGCATAAAGGTCGCCGTCGGGTCGCTGGCGATCTGCACCTCAGCGCCAGAGCAGGCGGCGGCCATCAGGATAACGCAGACACAGGCAATGAACGTCTTGGTCATGCGAACTCTCGTTATTCATCACTGGATAATCAACACAGCCGTACCCCTGGATTTCCTGGGTCGGCGACCGGATGCCCCTCGGTTCTCACGCCCGTCTACTGTAAACTCTTGGGGCGACGCTGTAAACAGGGGCCTCTTCAATTGGGAATTATAGTGACGAACAGGTTAACTAAGCAAAACCTGAGCCGCCGATTGGGACTATCTGCCGGGGTGCTGCTGGCGCTGCTGATGCTGATCGGCTGCGCCGCCGAGCCGACGCCGACGCCGCGCGCCCACCCGACCGGCGAGCGTTTGCCGACGTCCATCCCGCGTGAGGACCTGCCCGCGTACCCGCTGGATAGCGCGAGCGGCTATCGGGGTAACATCACCGGCGACGCGCCGCTGGAGCTGGTTTATCCGGCTGGTGGCACCGTGACGATCCGCGCAGTCCCGCTGGACGATAGCGAGCCGCTCGATCTCACGCTGATGGTACTTGATAATCAGTTGCGGCGGCTGGCCTATGAGGATGACGGCGACAGCGGCGAACTGGTCCTTGAGCGGTTCATGCTCGGAGATGCGCCGCCCTACACGCTGCGCTTCGACAGCTTTAACGGGTTCCAGTCCGGTGAAATTGAGGTCATCGTGACACAGGTTGATCCCTTCGCGCTGACGACCGAGGCGGAAGGCGACACGTCCCGGCTCAGCGGGGAGCTGCCCGCCGGCATGGTCTTCACGTGGCCGCTGAGCCTGGCCGCCGGTGCCAGCCTGACCGCCAGCGTCAGCACGGAGGGCGACGCGCGCGAAATGTGGCTGCGGCTGCTGACCGTCGATGGTGAGGCGCTGGCGGGGCCGCTGCCCGAGCTGGATTACACCGCTGCCGAAGCGTCTGATGTGGTGCTGGAAGTGCGCGAGATCGCCGGGCGGGGTGGGCCTTTCCGTGTGATAATTCGCACACCCGCGCCCTGAATCCAGGCTTGACTTTTGGGGTATCGCTGACTATCCTTAGAGCACAATTTCCTGTACCCGTAGCTCAGCGGATTAGAGCACTTGTCTACGGAACAAGGGGTCGGGGGTTCGAATCCCTCCGGGTACGCAGACACAAAATCACGTTAAACGCTCGGTCGCAAAACCGGGCGTTTTCTGTTTATGACCGGGTCGCTGATTTTGTCCGGCGGGTTGCAGCAGAGAAGTCACCGCGTTATCCTCGCTGTTGATAGCAGAAATGAGGGGCTGCTGATGCAGAGGGTTGTGATAGATGGGGAGCGCGTGCGGCTGCGCGATTGGGCGCTGCATGATCTGGAGGCGTTCGCGCACTGGCTGCACCCGGGTCACCGCTGGCGGGACCTCGACGGCCCGTACTACGCCAAGCCCACCCCCTGAAGAAATCCCCATGATTATCGAAAAGACCCGTACCCGCATCCTTGACCATGATTTCAGCGATCCTCGGACGCGGCTCGTCATCGCCAGACGCGGCGACAACCACCTGATCGGGCTGGTCACGTGTTATTGGATCAGTCAGGAGACGAACTGGCTGGCCGCAGGTATCGTCATTTATGATCCGGCGCTGTGGGGGCAGGGCCTCGGCTATGAAGCGCTGGGGATGTGGACGGATTATCTGTTTGCACAGCGCCCTGAGATCGTGCGGCTTGATCTGCAGACGTGGTCCGGCAATGCGGGCATGATGCGTCTGGCGACGAAACTGGGCTACCAGCTCGAAGCTCGCTTTCGTAAGGCGCGTATCGTCAATGGCGAATACTACGATTCACTCGGCTATGGTATCCTGCGCGACGAGTGGCAGGCCCGCTATCCGGACGGCTTCGAGCTTTAGCCCACGTTAGGTAATCGCACTGCGTGAAGCGCGGTGTGTACTGGCATCATTACCACGCGCCAACCCACCCCTGACGAAGTTCTCATTTGCCGCCGATACCGAATCGTGCTAGATTATCATTGCGAATATTGTTATGAACTGATTTTTTATAGCCTTTTTACTGGAACCCCCGGTTCGCTCAGCCAAATGCCTCTACACTTTTCCTAGAGTTCAAGGGCAGTTGCTCAACGTGCGCTGCTGTCGCTGCTGCGTTCAGACAATCAACGGGGGATATCGTATGACATCACCGGTCAGGAACGAACCATCCACACCGACAGAGCCTTTTGTCTTTCATCTCGCCTCGGATGACCTGCGCCGCGCCCTGGTGCGGCAGCTCAGCGGCAGCGCCGCCGACGCCCTTGTCTGGGTGGATGGCGACAGCGAAGTCGTCCTCTACCCCGATAAAACCCAACTGATACTGCGCCCCGGCTGGCTGCTCATACAGTTACAGTTCGCCAGCGATCAGACGGGGAACGCACCACTGACAATCCCGCTGGCGATTGGTGACAGCCCGGCGACCGCCTCAGTTGCGGCCGTCACGGAAGAGACAGCGCGTGGCGATGCACTGCTCGCGGCACGCTGGGGCAGCATCGCGCAGGAGATCGTGTGGGATGCCGTGCTGCGTGCCGGCCAGACTGTTCTTGATGCGCGGGCGAAGTCGCCGCTGGTGCTGGCTGGGGTCTACACGGACGGGGAGCGGCTGTCGTTTCTGGCGGTGCCGCCCGTCAGTGGGGAAGCGATCGCCGGTTACTATCGAGAATTGGGTCGCCAGCCTGATCTGCCGGATTTCAAGCCGCAGCCGGTCGACCTGTTCCCGGATGGGCCACCACCGCATATCGAGCGGCTGATGCTGGTCGATGCGGCGACTGGCAAGCCCATCAACGGCTATGCTGACCTGCGCGATGGCATGACGCTCGATCTTAACGCGCTGCCAGAACGCATGAGCATTGAGGCGACCACGCGGCCGGATGTGGTCGGCAGCGTCGTCTTCGACATCAGCAGCGATGATGGCTACCGCGTCGAGAACAAGCCGCCCTATCTGATGATGGGCAATACCGAAGACGAAATCTTCGCCTGGGCACCGTCCCCCGGCGAGTACGTCATTCAGGTGACGCCATATCCGGAGGCCGACGCGGGCGGCCCGGCGGGGGAGCGCCTGACGGTGCGCCTGCGCGTCATCCGCAAGCAGAAGCTGACAGTTACTGATTTCGTGCTGATCGACGCCGAGTCGCGCCAGCCGATCCCCGGTTATGATCCCATCCCGCAGAAAGCGGTCATCAATCTGGCGGAACTGCCTACGCGCAATCTGAACATCATCGCCCGCACACAGCCGGAGAAAGTCGGCAGCGTGGTCTTCGGCCTGGATGACAACCCACAGCATCAGGTCGATAGTGACGCACCGTATACGCTCTTCAAAGAGGAAGGTGCCTGGACGCCGCAGGTGCGCGGCTACCGCGTCAGCGCCACGCCGACCAGCGGCCGCGATGGTACCGGCACTGTGGGCGAGATGGCCCGGCTGTTCTTCACGGTGATTGATCAGCCCAAACTGGCGGTCGTCAGCTTCAGCCTGATCGACGCTGATAAGGACCATCCGCTGGAGCAGTTCGACCCGATGCCGGATGGCACAACGATTGACCTCAGCCTGCTGCCGACGCGCAACCTCAACCTGCGCGCCAACACCTACCCGGAGAAGGTCGGCAGTGTGGCGATTGACCTCAACGGCGACCGGTTCCGCGTGGAGCATGACCCGCCGTATGCGGTCTTCGGCGACAAGGCAGGGGATTATCTGCCTTTCGTCTTCGAAAACGATCGCTATCACATCACGGCCACGCCCTATCCTGATGATGACGCCCAGGGAGAAGCAGGCACGCCGCTAACGGTGCGCTTCACCGTGATTGATTCCACACCTGTGAAGATGGCGGTCGTCAGCTTTACGCTGCTGGATGCGCGGTCCGGCGATGCGCTCCCCGGCTATGATCCGATCCCCGATGGGGCGAAGATCCCCTGGCGCAGCCTGCAAAAACATCGCCTGCTGACGCTCCGTGCGAACGTCAACACGGACGAAGTCGGCAGCGTTGTCTTCGACCTGGGCCGCCATAAGCGCGTCCGCGTCGAGAACCAGCCCCCATTTACGCTCTTTGGCGAGAACAAAGAGGGCCGCCTGTTCGGGCGACCGTTCCCGCCGGGCATTTACCGCATTCAGGCGACCCCCTACAGCGCCGATAACGGGCGCGGCAGCGAAGGCGTCACAGCACAGGTCGAATTCGCCATCACACGCTGATGGATCGCAGCTGCGGCCGACCGGCTGCGGCGACTCGTTTAGTGACCCGGCAGAACAGGGAAGGCATGGGCTATGGCATTCAGCATCCCCGCCAATGATCTCGATCCGCTGGTAGCACGCGCAGGCGAACTCGTCGGGCTGTTGCAGCCGACCGGGAATCAGCTTGACGTCAACGGCGACTGGTTCACGAACCCCGGCCCGGAACTCAAGAAGGCGTTCAGCAGCGAGCGTCACGACGCGCTGAAGGGCCTGCTGGAAGAACTCCTCGGCTCCACGAATGCGCAGACGCTCGGCATCCCCGACGCCAACGCAGAGGCGGCCTGGTATCCCATCAAGGACGCTTCCGGCAACCCGACCGGCGTCTATCTGACGGTTGCCACGCAGGGCAGCGCGCTGATCTTCGGCGTGGGCTTCCGCTGGCAGGAGTCGCCAACGGAACTGGAGCTGGCCGCCTGGGTCCACGCGCCGCTGCTCAAAGTGACGCAGGACGACGTTGATTTCATCATGGGCAGCGGCGGCAGCGAGTCGCACCCCATCGATATCGCCTTTGAGGTCGCCCGGCAGTCGGGGACGTTCGGCACAGCGGAGCTGGGCTTCCGTGGGCTGCGACTGGGGGCACACATCACCTTCACCGATGTGCCTGATTTCTCGTTCATCTTCCTCGATTTGCAGTTGCCGGACGGCCAGCCCGCCTCGGATCGCTCTTTGCTGGAGCTGACGAATATCGGCGCGGGCGAGTGGGTGAATATGCTGGTGTCGCTGCTGGCGGCACAGCTCAACAACCTGGCCGGCGGTGATCCTGACGTGCAGGCGGTCCTTGATCATCTGCTGCCGCTGCTGGGCTTCAGTAATGATCTGCCGAGCTTCAACTGGGAAGACGTCGCCACGCCCGGCAAGAATATCCTGCTGGACTGGCTGAAAGAACTCGCGGCCAGCCAGACCTATCTGCAAGCGTGGCTGGAGCATCTGGCCGCGCTGCTCGATGGCAGCCCGGTCACGGTAGAGGGCAACGGCACGCGCAGCGATCCTTATCGCGGCTGCGTCGATCTGGGCGCGGGCATCCAACTGTGCCTGACGCTGGCACGGGCGCGCAGCGCTGCCGGGGTTGATATTCTCTATCCGGGCATTCTGTTACAGGCCCCCTCGATTGATGTGGGCGGCGGTGTCCGCCTCGCGCTGGAATCAATGCTGGAACTGCTCAGCATTACGCTGAGCACGTCGCCACAGGTAGAGGGCATCACCGCCTTTGATGCGCGTATGCGCCTTTCCCGCAATGGTGGGCCGCTGGTCAGCAAGGACTTCACAGGCGAGTCAGAACCGCTCAATCACCTGGGCACGCTCAGCGTGGGCGAGCTGCGCGCCGGTATGAAGCTCAACACGAGCCGCCAGCCGGAGCCGCTGCTGGCACTGTATGACGTGACGTATCTGCGCGGGGCGTATCCTGTGCTCGACCTGTCATCGAGCGACAAAATGCTAGACGTCGTCGAGCAGGCCGCTGGCGATGTCGTCGACACCGTCGTCGCTGATCTGGTGCAGGCGCTGACGGACGCCCTGGGTGCCGGCAGCGGCAGTCATGCCGGGCGACACCTGGGCGCGCTGCTTGGTCTGGTCGCGCCGCCGACCTTCGGCGGGGGGACGTGGCCAGTTGACCTGGTGACGACCAACGTCTCACAGTTCCTGAGTAATCCGCTGCGGGCGATTGGCTGTTATCACGTCGCCTGCCTGGAGGCCGGGCAGTGGGGCGTCATGCTGCAGGAACTGGCTGCGCTGCTGCGTCATGCGAGCGTGCCGACGCCGACCCTCAGCGGGGCTGGCACCCAGGCCGACCCCTGGCAGGTGGAACTGTTCAATGAGAGTGGCAATCGGGCGGTGCTGGCCGCATGGCACGAGACGCCCGGCGGGCGTAATCTGCTGCGCGTGGGCGTCGCCTTCGACCCGCAGAGGATCGATTTTGGCGGCGGCGTCACGCTGGATGCACGCCTGAACCTCTCCGTGCTCGATGTTGACCTGCCCCCGGTGGCAACCTGCAACACCGCCTCAGCGACCATGAGCGCCGTCTGGTTGCCGGGCCTCGCCGTCGAAGGCACGCTGACCGGCGCGCCACACCTCACGACGGGTGAACTGGCCGGGCTGGAACTGCGGGCGACGGCTGTGCGTCTGGGCGTGACCTGGACGCAGGCGGGCGGACTGGATTGGCTGGCGTGGGTCAATGGCCTGCAGGCGCTGGTCAGCGGTGGCGGGACGCTCAGCCTGCCGAACATCGATTTTGACGCCAGCTTCGACCTGGGCAGCCTGGGCGATCTGTTCCGGCTGCTGCTGGGCCGCTGGCTGATCGAGCGCGGCGGCTTCAGTGGGTTTGGCCTGGCGGGGCTGCTCGGCCTGCTGCCTGATCTGCCCAGCATTGACCTGCCCGATCTGCCGGATTGGTCGACCGGGCCTTTCGCCCTGCCGGTGGACTGGCCGCAGTTCAACGTCCCGGATTGGCCGGCCTTCTTCAGCGATCCATGGCCGGCGATCAAGCTGCACTTCGCCAACCTGTTGCAAAACCCGGACTGGGCGTTCCCGGCGCTGCGCTGGCTGGGGGCTACCTTCAGCGGCCTGCTGCCAGATCTCACGCTGCCGGACCTGGGCTTCGACCTGGGCGGCGGTGGCGGCCTGTCCTACCCGAATATTGATCTTCAGATCACTGGCGACGGCACCTATCCTTCACCCTGGGCTGTGTCGCTCTACAGCGGCGATGCCGGGCAGATCGAACTGCTGCTGTGGCTTGATCCGGATGGGCCGAGCGCAGGCGGTCTGGTGAATGCGGCGCTATCGTGGCTGCCGCCAGAGCTGCGCGATCTGGCATCGCTGGCGGGGGGTGACATCACCAATGAGCAGTGGGTCATGCTGCTGCGGGCCATCAGCGCGATTGACGCCGAACTGCGCGACGCCCTGGCTGGCGTGCTCGATAGCGATCTGATCGACGCGCTCGACACGCTGACCAGCTACCTGACCAGCTCCGACGGCGTGGTGCTGATCGACAGCCAGCAGCCCGACGAACCCGGCGCGACCGGCTGGAACGCCCCACAGGACCCGGCCACACTGCCGGAGGCGCATCACGGGGCGCAGTTGTCGCACCCGGATATTTTGTCTGATATTCAGGCGCACCTGGGCACGCTGCCGACGACAGCGCCGGTACTGCTCATCGGTGCGCCCTGGGAAGAGCGCGACGTATGGCAGCCGCTGCTGACGCAGCTCGGGAGTTCGCTGGCAGCGGCGGAGCACTTCGACATGCGCCAGCCGGGCACTGATCCGGAGCAGGTCAGCGTGAATACCGTCACGGGGACCGGGCGCTTTTACACGGCGGACCTGAGCGTGTTCAACCTCGCGCCGGATGTCGCCCCTGCGGATCGGCTGCTGCCAGTGAACGCACCGGGGACGGCCAGCAGTCAGGCGCGGCAGGTCTCGCGCATGGTGGATCGTATCCGCACGCTGCACCCTGGCGAGACGGTCATCATTATCGCTCACTCGACGGCGGGGCTGGCAGCGCGCGCCGCTGTCAGCACCGATGGCGACGCCGCACGCATTCGCAGTCTGGTGACGGTTGGCACGCCGCACCGCCTTGATCCGCTGCCGTGGATGGCCGATACCAACGCCGTCAAACTGCTGAACCTGATCAAGCGCATGGCGGGCAATGCCCTCCCCAATCCGATTTATCAGGGCGCGCTTGACCAGCTAACGCAGTTCCTGGATAACACGATCGATTGGCCGCAGTTCCCGACGCACGCCTTCGTCCCGGATGGCGATTTCAGCCTGCCGACGGGCGTCAGCGGGTTGATGCTGGCGACGCGCCTGCCGACGCTCAGTACACTGCGCGGCCTGCTGCTCGATTGGCTGAAGCAGCGGGCGACCACGCTGCAATCGGCCATCAGCAGCCGCGATGCCGTGACGCACCTCGGTTTTGGCCTGCGACTGACGCCGCCCGTCCCGGCGGGTGACGTGCGCGTGGAGACGGTCGCCCGGGTGGATGTCGCCCGCGTGCAGATCGTGGATGGGAGCGTCGATACCAGCGACTATCCGCCGGTGCCTGCGCTCAGCCTCGATGCGACCGTTACCCGGCCCGGTGGCTGGCTGGTCGGCGGCGTTGGTGAAAATCCGCGCCTGCGCTGGATGCAGCTCGGTGCCAGGTTCACGCTGGATGGCGTCACACCGGATGTGCGCCTTTACGACGGCTACCTCGCTGGGGTCGCCCTGGTACGCGGTGAACTGGAATCGCTGACCGGCGGGGCCTTCAGTGCCCCGGCGGCTATGTCGCGCCTGCTGAACGCCGCCTTCGCTGAGCTTACCGAGGGGGCGCTGCCCGTCCCGGCTTTCCAGCAGTGGGCGGAGCTGCTGCAGTACTTCGGCCTGACGCAGCCGACGCCGGACGGTGGCCTGACCGTCGCCCTGGATGCGTGGAACGCGCTGCTGGCCAACCCGACGACCTACCTGCAGGGCGAACTATCTGATCTGGCGGCAGGCGTCTCGCCGGAGCTGCCGGCGATGATCGCCAGGTTGCAGAGCGTCCTGCGCATCGACCCGGCCAACCCACTCAGCGGCCTGTTCGATCTGCTCGCCAGCCAGACGGGTACCAGCGCCGCCGCCCGTGCCCTGCGCGATCTGCTGGCGCGGCTGACGGGTCACACGGGGCACCTCCTCGGATTGGTGCCGCTGGCGCTGGACGTCCTGCGCGGTGACGTGAGCGCACTCACCAGCAAAATCGATGCCTTCATCAATGTGGAGAGCCTGCGCGCCACCGCGTTACAGCAACTGCGTACCACGCTCGGCCTGAATGATGCCAGTCTGCCGCGCATCAGCGAGACCGTTTTCAATGTGCTGCGCTTCACGGCGACGTCGACCGGGCAGGTCGAGGTCTGTCTGGCGAACCCGCTGCCCATCAGCGACGAACTGACGCTGGATGTCTGTCTGACGGTTGATCTGCAGCAGCCGAGCGTCAGGCTGCGCCTGCTGCTGCGGCCGACGCGCTTCCAGATGGCGCTGGCTGCCACCTATGAACGGCGCATTGCCGGGGATGTCAGCCGCTGGCTGATCGAACTGGACTGGAGCCACCCTGATCTGCCGTCACCTTATGCGCCACTGGCGCTCTATCCCGCCGCGCCGGATTTGCTGACGCGGGTCGGCGAGATGGTGCCGCGCTTCATCCTGTCGACGTTCGTCGCCAGCTTCGTCGAGCGCGAGCTGCTGGCCGTCAACGCAGAGGCTACCCAACTGTTCAGCACGCTGGGGCTGGCATCGCGTCAGACGCCCACCGCCCCCTGGAAGCTGCGCCCGCTGGATACGCTTTTCCTCAAGCCGCGTGAGTGGCTGACGAGCACGCTGGCCGTCGGCGCAGTGGGGCAGAACTTCGACCCGGCGCGGGTAGTCAACCTGCTGCGAAGTACGGCGCGGCTGGCGGGCGTCATGCCCGCTGATACAATTCAGCTACCCTATGGCATGACCATCGCACTGACGACCAGCGGCAGTCAGATCAACGTCAACCTGAACGGCAGCGTCGGCCTGCCTGGTGGCGGCACGCTGTCGCCGACCTTCGCGCTGATGCTCAATCAGGATTTGCAGGTGGGCGCTGGTGGCACACTCGGCCTGAATGTGCCGCTGCCCGCTGAAGCGGGCTGGGATGCGCTGGTCATCAGCGGCGGCTACACAGACGATCAGTTCAGCCTGAGCCTGGGCAACAGCACGACGACCGTGCCGCTCGTGCCCTTCAACGGCTTTGATAGCGCGTTGTTCAGCCTGGCTGGTGATGCCGCCTTCCAATTGCTGCCGGTACTGCTGGAAGCAACCGTGGATGCCATCGGCGACGACGCGGCCAGCTTCGCCACTGAACTCGTGAATACAGTCAACGCACTGGGCCTTAACTCCGTGAGCGCGCTGCAATCGCTGGCTGATGATCCGGTCGTGTGGCTGCGTGGGCGCTTCGTGGATGGCACCGTGGCAAATCAGGCGGCGACGGCCATCGCCAGCCTGTTGAGCGGCGTACCGGCCCTCAGCAGCAGCGGCGGCAAACTGTCGGTGGCTATCTCGCCGCAGGTGACGCTGTCCGCAGGTTTTGAGGGGGCACCGGCGCGGGTCGGCATGTGGCTGGATATCACCGATCTGGAGACGGGACCGCTCACGCATGATCTGAGCGCCTATCTGACCGTACCGACGACCGGTGGCATCACGCTGGACTTCGGCATCGCGCTGGACATGGCTGTTAAGCCGGATGTCATCGCCCCGGCGGGTGTCTCCATCGAGCCAAAGCTGCACTTCAGCCAGAATGGATCGACGGCGTTCTACATCTATCCGCTTGGCGATGCGCCCGGCTCACCGGATTTCCGGCTGGATATTCTGCCGTCCTTTAACTTCTTCTGTGAGAGCGGCGGCAGCCCGGCGGCCATCGAGGATTGTCTGCTGGCGATGGTGCGCAATATCCTCGTGCCAGTCGTGGGCGAAATCTTCCTGGATAGCACGCCCGTCCGCAACTGGCTGAACACGCCGCTTTTCGGTGCGGCGTCGACCAAGCCGGGCGAAATCCTGATTTCCGCGGGGCTGCTGGAGGGCACCGCGCCTGCCTTCGACCTGCGGCCCATCAACGATATCATCAGCGACTTCAGCGATGGCGAGGTGCTGCTGGCGCGGCTCTTCGGCGCGGCGCTCGAAGCGCTGGATGGTCAGACGCTGTTCACGATCCCGATACCCGGCGGCAGCACGGACGGCAGCCTGAGCATCGTCAGTACGGGTACGCCCAAGCTCTACGGGCTGAACCTCGCCATCCCTGAGATACAGATCAGCGACGACCCGGAGATCGATATCTACCTGGGCGATGGTGAAGTGGTCGAGTGGATCAACGGGGCCAGCAGCGGCACGCCCAACGCAAAGGGCGGCATTGCGCTGTATCTGGTTGAGGTCAACGGGCCGAACTTCGCTTTCGAGCCGCGCATTGATCTCGTCGATATTGGCCTGACGATCAGCGGCAAGAATGACGCCCCCCTGTTTGATGTCAGTGGCTTCCGGCTGGATGGCATCTCGGCGCGCATGTATCTCTCGCTGCGCGACCTGATGACTTCACCGCAGGTCAAGTTCGGCGGCTATCTGGAACTGACGGAGATCGGCATTCCGCTCGGCTCGTTCGCGGGGGATAACCCGGTCGCGTCGAACCTGCTCTCATCAGGCAATGGTGGCGGCGGCGAGAATGCGCCAGTCAACCCCTCTTTCAGCCTGAGCGTGGCCTACGTCGACAACCTGGATATTGATCTTAAGGGCGGCAGCGGCAATGAGGTCTGGCTGCCGATCCAGCAGAGCTTCGGCCCGGTCAACATTCAGCAGATTGGCCTGCGATGGGAAGACGCGAGCGAAACGCTGACGATCCTGGTGGATGGCGGCGTCTCGCTGGAAGGTCTCAGCGTGCAGTTGGATGATCTGTCGCTGTCGTACAGCTTCAAGACGGGCAGCATCAGCTTTGGCCTGCGGGGGCTGGGCATCGGCTACAACGGCGGCGGCGTCAAGATCGCCGGGGCGCTCGTGCAGCAGGGCAGCGGCGACAGCGTCCAGTATATCGGCCTGTGTCTTGTCGAGGCGGCGGGCAAGACCTTCGCCGCGATGGGCGCTTACACACAGATCAAACTGCCGGGCGGCGGCAAAGAGCCGTCGATGTTCGTCTTTGTGGTGCTGCCGATCACGATCGGCGGGCCGCCTTACTTCTTCATCCTGGGGATCAGCGGTGGCTTCGGCTACAACCGCGACCTGATCGTGCCGCCTGTGGGCGAAATTCCGGAGTTCCCGCTGATTGCGGCGGCCTCCGGCAGCGGCTACCTGACGGAGCAGCCGCTCAAGGTGGTGGATGACATCGCCAGCAACATTCCACCGGCGCGTGGCAGTTACTGGCTGGCGGTCGGGCTGCGCTTCCAGTCCTTCGCCCTGGTGGATTCAGTCGCGATGGCCTATATCCTGCTCAATCACGGCCTGGAGATCGGGCTGCTGGGCGTCTCGCGGATGGAGCTGCCGCCGGGCGCGCCGCTGGCCGTCATCGAAATGGCGCTGAAGGTGCGCTTCTCCACAGCGGACGGGCTGTTCTCGGTGGAGGCGCAGCTCACGGATAACAGTTGGTTGCTCTCGCGGGACTGCCGTCTGACCGGCGGCTTCGCCTTCTACCTGTGGTTTGGCGGGCCGAACCAGGGCGATTTCGTGATCACGCTGGGCGGGTATCATCCGCGCTTCAGCAAGCCGGCGCACTTCCCGGAGGTGCCGCGCCTCGGTTTCAACTGGCGTGTGAGCAGCGCCATCGTCATCAAGGGCGAAACCTACTTCGCGCTGACGACCTCCGCAGTCATGGCGGGCGGCCTGCTGGAAGCCAGCTATTCTTCTGGCGCGCTGAAGGCGTGGTTCAAAGTCTGGGCGGATTTCCTCATCGAGTGGAAGCCGTTCCGCTATGACATCGAAATCGGCATCAGCATCGGCGCTTCGGCGACGATCAAGGTCAATCTGCTGTTTGGCACCATCAAGAAGACTTTCAAGGTGGAACTGGGTGCGCGGCTGCGCATCTGGGGGCCGGAGTTCACCGGCGAGGCTGAGGTGACCTGGTGGGTGATCTCCTTCACGGTGAAGATCGGTGGCAGCGCCAGCAAGGACGACGAGAACCTCATCGAGTGGAGCGAGTTCAAGGCGGAGTTCCTGCCGGAAGTCATCTATAAGGGCGATGTCGCCAGCGGCCTGCTCGAAGACGAGGACGACTCGACATGGAAGCTCAACCCTGAGTTCGTGCTCTCCACCGAGACGGCCTTCGCTGCCAATTCCGTGCAGATTGGCAGCAATCTGCGCCTGGCCGATCTGTTGGGGACGCTCGGCGCGGAACAGGAAGACATCGACATACGGCCCACCGGCGAAGTCGATATCATCAGTGATTTCATCCTGGATATTGTGCGCAGCGGGGCGACCGTCATCAGCAGCCTCGTCAGCGGCGATACCCGGTATGACGACGACACGTTTAAAGATGAGAGCGGCGGCGATTACCGTCTGGTGAAGTCGCTGGTCTATCTGAGTGACCGGGGCGAAAAGCTGACGTTCGAGATCGTGCGCGGCAATCTGCCCGCCGCCATGTGGGATCGTGACAGCACCGCCAGTGAATCCACCAAAGCGGAGGCGAAGAAGGTCCCCGGCATCACGGGTATCCGGGTTGTGGTCGACATCGACGAGCAGCGCCTCCGCGATCAGTTCGCTACCGGGCAGATACCGGTGGGGCTGGTCGAAGTCGGCGACGTCGAGCATCCGCTGCCGTTCGGTGTGGAGATCAGCGTGCGACCTGGCCTGGGCTTCGACGTGGGCATCTTTACCGACCGGCTGGACCTGCTGCCGCAGTCCCAGGGCCTGCTCGGGGCGACGCGGGTTATCCTGGCCAGCCCACAGTGGCAGCAGCGCCGCGTGCAGACCATCAGTCAGCTACAGACGCTGGGCGCGAACCTCGACCTGAACGGCACGCCGCAGATCGCTAACGCGCAGATCAGCCGCAGGCGCGCCGCACCGCCGGTCATCGCCGGCCTGTATGAAGGTCTGGCGGCTGAACCCAACGAAGAGACCGAGCTGATGCCCTTCACGCCGCAGTTCAAGACGCCGATACTGGTGCGCCGACGCCTGCCGAAGCTGCAGGCCGTCCTGCGACAGCGGCCGGAGCCGACGCGCTCGCAGGCGCTCTCGACCCGGACAACCGTATTCCAGATCGACGGCCAGCAGAGCCTGGGCCGCGTCGGCATCAGCAGTATGCCGCGCCTGGATGTCGCCACCGCCAGCCTGAAGCGCGTCAGCCATCCGAAGGCGGCGCGCCCGACCCAGACCGGCCAGCGCGAGACGGTCTTCACACGCGACCGCAGCGCCAGCGCCGCCCACCTGGAGCAGTTCCAGGCGATGCAGGCGCGCGCCCTGATCCCCATGCAGCGGGGCAATATCAACCGGCTGCGGCTGGCCGCTGACCCAGGCCTGCACCGTCTGACGAATCTGGCCGATTTCAACGCGGAAGCCACGCGCGCGCCGGGCGTGCAGGTGCAGGCGGGCACGTCGCAGGTCTGGACGATCCCGGCCAGCAACGCGACCGGTGCCATGCCTGAGGTCGCCTTCACCGGTGATCAGGGCCTGCGCATCACCGCGCTGAACAAGGCGGATGCCGTGCTGCTGGATGTCGAGGTGTACGGCACGGGGCGCATGCCGCTGCCGCCGCGCACCGCACGTGTCGCCGTGACGGGCCTGGGCCGTCCGGTCGGCGTGGATGAGAACCTGATCCCGGCGATGGGCGCGCTGACGCTGGTGCAATCGACGCAGCCGGTCGCTGTGGTTGGCTGGCAGCGCGGCACGCAGCTAATGCAGATCACGCGGCATGCCCTGCTCGGACGTGGGGCCGTCCTGCGCCTGGGCGCACCGCTGCCGACGCGGCGCAACACTCGCGCCGTCAACCGGGCGCTGCTGAATGGCGCACAGGCGACGGCGGGGCAAGTCGCCCTGGAGACGACGCTGCCCGCCCGCGTCAGCACCATCGGCATCATGGTCGAAGTCGGCGGCAGCACCGGCGGCGACATCACCGAGACGCTGGCCGTCGGCGTTGAAGGCGCGCTGGTATCAGCCAGCCCGCTGGTCGCCCTGGGCGAATCGATGGCGGTGCTGCTGTACGCCGTCCGTGATGTGCGTGACCCACGCGGCGGCCTGCGTGTCTCTGTAGCGAACAAGCTCGATTGGCAGGTCGTCGGCGTTATCGGCCTGACGGGCAGCGCCGCCTACTGGCAGAACGCGCTGGCGACGCAGCCATTGGATACGCTGGTCGAGAACGGCCCGCTGTCGCCTGCGGGGCGCAGCCGGGTCGCCTTCCTGGTGGATGCCGCCCCCGTGCGCGATGATCTGCCGTCGATTGAAGATTTTGATGATGAAGATGGGCAGTAAGGAGCGATGGGTATGAGTTTGCCACAGCCAGAACGCGGTCACGTTTATTTTTATGACCACGCTCGCCCGCCCCTGGAAGCCGGTGATTACGAACTGCGCCTCAACCAGCGCTACGAGCACGCCACGGGCACGCGGGACGTCGCCTCGCAGACCAGCCAGTCGTTCACGATTACTGGGCCGCGCTTCACGCTCAACCCGGCGGATATACACTCCGTCTACCCGCCGGCCAATGCGCGCGGCCCGTTCGAGGGGAAACTGCCGCAGATCGTGCTGACGCGGCGCACGCTGCCCTGGGAGCGCAGCATCGATCCTGCAGCGTCGATGGGCACCTGGGAGAAGGATGCACCCTGGCTGGCCCTGCTCGTCTTTGAGGAGGACGAGGTGACGATGCTCGATCCGCCTGATTGCACTGCCGGTATGATCTACAACCGCAACAACGAAGGCTACATCGAAAAGTACGAGCCGAGCAACGTCAAGTCCTCGGATTACAGCCGGGGCTGTCTGGGCGTTGAAGTCGCTTATAGTACGTTTCGGCAGGTGGCCCCCCTGGGTGATGAACTGGCCTATCTGACGCATGTGCGTCAGGTCAACACGGATGACAAGGAACTGCTCGGCCTGGATAAGGACGGCTGGTTTGCGGTGGTCATCGCCAACCGCCTGCCAGAGCGCGGCAAGAAGTACGTCGCCTGCCTCGTCTCGCTGGAAGGGCTGGCCAGCAAACTGCCGACTGAAGCTGATTTCACTGACGATGCCAACCCGGACGATGACAGTACCGGCGGCGGTGGCGGTGGGTTCGCCGGGCAGTGGAAAGCGATTCCCTCCGTACATTACACCAAGTCCAACTATGCATTGCAGGGCGGTGAAATCAGCTACACGCTGCCGACACAAAAAATCCGCCTGTTGACGCTGGCGCGCTGGCAGTTCGAACTCAGCGATGTGCCTGGCGACTTTGAATCGCTGCTGGTCAACCTGCCGAATCGCGGCGGGGTCGCCATGCTGGGGATGAATCAGGCGGCGGCCACGACCGAACTCGCCAGCAACCCATCCTATCAGGTCGCGCTGGATAGCGGTCACGTCCCGTTGAAGCACGTCACCCGCGAGGGCGAGACGACGGTCGCCTGGTATCGTGGGCCGCTGGTGCCGGTCGGTGTCAGCAAGGATAACAACGGCCCCTATCACACGTCGGATCAGGCACGGCGCGTCGACCCGAATACCGGCCTTGAGAATCTGGGCTATGCCGCCGCCTTCGAGATCGGGCGGCTGATGGCTCTGGCTGATCCACGCTTCGCCCTGGAACTGCTGCGCTGGCGGCGTGGCGGCTACCGGCAGGTGGCGCGGCGTATCTTCGATGTGGGCGTGGCTGTTGATGTGCGCGAAATCCTCGATGAGTTCCTGGCGCGGCACATTGTCGATCGAATGCTCGATACGATTTACCGCGACATCCTGGGGCCTGCGCCGATCATCAATCCATCGGATATTACGGGGCTGCGCGGCCTGCCGACCAACCTCGTGCCCGGCCTCGACCCGGCCATTCAGCTCGATATGGGAGAGGCTGGCGTACTGCGTATGAGCGATGTACTCAACGTGGGCGGCTCCCTGGAGGGCGGCGGCATCTTCATCGACCCGCTGGGAGCAGGCGTCGCGCTCGACCTCGAAGCGGAACTCGACATGCTGGCCACTGAAGACGCCCTGAACGCCATGAATCACCTGAGATTTGGCCTGAACGACATCCTGGGACCGGGAGGCGGACTATGACCATCAACAGTTGGGCGGCCAGCAGCGTCGTCGTCGAGAACTTCTACAAACTGTATCAGGTGACGGCGGATTCTGTCTATGAGATGGGGCTATCCGGCAGCGAGGAATCGCAGCTTCCGGAATCGATGCGCGATTGGCTCGGACGGCTGCGCCTGCTGTATGGTGTGCCCTTCGTCTATCTGGTGCCGGATGCGCGCCTGCTGCCGCAGGAGAGCGTGCGTTTCTTCTACCTCGATCGCAACTGGACGGATCGCATGGTTGATGGTGCGCTGAGCGTCGGCAAGACGACGACCCGCGAATATGCACACCATCACGCCGTCAACAAGCTGGTTGTGGATACGCTCGACATCGAAGAGCGACGGATGCGGCCCAAGCTGCGCTTCCGCAATCCGGCGACGACGTTCATGGTCGGGCAGCGGCGCGACGTGACCGGCCTGCTGATGCGCTCGGCGGCCGTCAGCGGCTGGCCGGGCATGGAGATCAGCGCTTACAGCGACACGAACATGACCAGCCGTTTAGAGCTGCTGCGCATGGATCGCCTGTCGCCGGATGTGATGTTCTGTCTGTTCGATGGCATCCCGCGTGCGATCCGCGTTGAGGAGCCGCGTGAGGGGCTGCAGTTCGGCGTCGAACTGGTGACGCCGCCCGGCAGCACGACCATCACCGGCTTTGAGCTGAAGCTGCGCTATATGCACGGCGACAAGGCCGGTGAGGAGATCAAGACCGGGCCGGGCGGCAGCACGGAGCGCATCGATGTGCCGGTGCGCAGCAGCAACCGGCGTGTGATCCACGTCAGGGAGCTGGTGAATCGGCTGCAGGGCGCGCTGAATGGGCTGGATAGCGAAGTTGACGCTCTGGATCGCCCGCTGCTGAAGGACGGTCAGTTACGCTCGGCAGAGCTGGCCGTGCAGATGTCGCAGTTCCCGTATGTGCAGATCTTCCGGGGGGATGGCAAGCGCCCGCCCGCGTCGCCCGTCTTTACGCTGGAGAGTATCTACAGCAACGCGACCTTCAAAGTGGGGCAGGTTATCAGCGACCTGAGCGATAACGAAGTGCAGGCGCTGTCGCAGCAGATCGCAGCCAACACCAGCGAACTCGCCTTTGATCCCAAACTGTTCGACAACGACTAGGGGGCGTCGATGTTCACACGCAACTACACAATCGAACTGCTGGGACGCAACCTGAGCGTCAACCTGAACCTGCAGCCGAACGTCGTCAGCACCTGGGACGCGGAGCTGTGGCGGGGCCCGCGCATCCTGGTGCCGATCGTGGTCGAGGCGCTGGTCATTGAGGACGATGACAATGGCCCCTGGGCCGATATGCGCCTCGCGCCGGAGGGTATCCCCGGCTATCTGGAGGCCAAAGAGGGCGATGCTCCTGACGAACTGTCGCACCGGCCCGGCCCGTTTGAAGACCGGCCCGAACCGCGCGCGCCGGGCGTGTATCTGCACTGGGCGCTGCCCGATGCGCTCACACGCGGCGAGATGAGCCAATCCACGTCAGAGACACCGCCCACGATGGAAGATGTCGGCGCGCCGCCACAGCCGGAGCCAGAGCCAGACGAAGACCTGGAATTCCCGCTGATACCGGATCGCTGGTTAGTGATCCGCACCAGCCCGGGCAGCACGCCGGCCAGCAAGCGCCGGGTGGCCGGCTGGGTCATCGAGAGCGAGGAAGAAGGCGAAGCGGCGGTGACGTCGTGGTTCGACTGGGAGGAAGATCGCAGCGATAGCAAGCCGCCCCGCTGGCTGACGGTGCTCGGTGAGGGCGACCCGGCCTACATGGCCTATTACGACAACGTCGAGAACATGCTGGGCTTCTACGATGATCTCTCAGGGATTGCCAGCGGCCCGCTGACTTATACGGTCATGGGCTGGTACAGCCGCCGCGAAGATGATCCGCTGTACGGGCCGAAGAACCAGACGGAATTCATGGCGCTGCTGCAGAGCTTCGGCTGGGCGGTCGGCGATGATTCGTCACGCATCCAGCAGGCGGCGGATGCGGCGAAGGAAGCCGCCGAGAAGTTTGAGTTCGGCTATGCGGTGACGGAGCGCAGCGCCTACGCCATCATGGAGAGCGCCGAACTGCCGCGCCTGTATCTGACGACGAACTTTGTGGCGCAGGCGTCGGCGATGTCCCTCAGCGTGAACCCGGTAGCGGCGTCGGTGCAGCCGGAACTGGTGAATCTGGCGCGGAATATCGCCCTGAAGGATACGGCGGTCAGCAACATCAGCCGGTCGATTCTTGCGAAGAGCAACGCGTTTCAGAAGTACTGGCCGCGTCAGATGCTGTGTCATGGTACCGTCTTCGATGTGCGCTGGCAGGGCGGCGGGGGTACTTATGCCGGTCAGAGTGGGCCGCCGCCCGCTGGTTCAGTCAAGGTGGCGATTGGCAACACAGGCATGGAGGCACTGGCCGCCGCTATCGCCGACCGCACCGACCGCCGCAGCTTCGAGCGGCTGCTGACAGCCTATCACTATGGGCTGCTGGCGGTCATTAACGATGCGGACGGCATCGCCAGCCTTGAATCACTGCTGCACACGGAAGACTTCGCCAGCAGACCGGGCGGTTACGTTGTGGAGACGATCGAAGAAGGCGATCTTTTCCCCAAGAAGACGTCCGCCGAGAAGTACGCCTACGCCAACTTCAAGGATCGTTTTCTGATGGGCGAGACGCTCATCGCGGATCAGGCGCAGGTCAAGCCCCTGGGTGTGATTCAAGCGCAGCAGCGCAATCAGGTGCTGCGGCTGGAAGATGAAGGCACCTCAGAGAAGGCGACGGTCAAGGGTGTGGGGCAGTTCAGCGTGAACATGCGCTACGTCGAAGCGCCGCTGGTCATGCAGCAGGCCGGGATGACCAGCCTCTATAATCAGCTTTACAAAGAAGGCCCGGCGATCAATAACCTGCTCAAGCCGACGATCCGACCGACGCGCAAGCTGGTGCCGATCCGCAGGGCGCTGCCGCGCTTCTGGGAGCCGAGAGACCCGGCAGTCCTGCTGATTGAGCCGCGTCGCAGCTACAAGCACGGCGAGGATGGGCGCTTCAGCCCGGATGGAACGCTGGCCTGCCGCGTCACCGGGGAGACGGTGACCAGCGTCACGCTGCCCGCCGAACTCGACGACGCGACCGTCAAGCCGACTGATCTGGCGATGACGCAGATCAGCAGCGGCCAGCTCCCGCCGGAAGTGGGCGCAATCTATGGTGAATCGCTGCTGCTGGATGCATCCGGCGGTGAGATCGCTGCCGAAGCGGTGGCGGCGCGTAACGGCGTCAGCGTGGGCGGCGTCGCGGAGCGCGTGCGCGTGCTGAAGGATGGCCGCCGCGTCTCGCCTGAAGCCGCCTATGTCTGGGAGGTCACGAGCTACTGGAACCTGTACACGCAGCCCGAAGTTGACGCACAGGCCCTGCTGGCGGCTGCGGATGTTACCGGCACGCTGCCGTCTCTGATCGCGGTGCAGCCCTGGCGTCGTCCCTGGACGCCGCTGCACCTCGAATGGGAGGTGGCTTATTATCCCTCGCCACAGCAGCAGCGCGACTGGCGTCTGGTCGAGCATGATTACGCTTACGACGCCGAACTGCTCGGCACGGAGGAAACCGAACCGGCAGCGACCTATACGGGCCGCACACTGCTGACCCCGGCGGTCGCCCGGACGGTGGCGCAACAGCTCGAAAAATTCCTGGAAGACGAAGCCAACGACGTGACCGACGTCGCCACCGACGCGCAGGAAAACAGCCTGGCTGAGCTGCTGACCGCACTCGAACAGATGGATACGCTCGGCACATCGCTGGCGGGCTTCCACGATGCGCTGATTGGCATCATCGAGGAGCACAGTTTTGAATCGACCGAGATCGATGCGCCGGATGAGACGCCGGACGACGATACCGACGACGAAACGCCGCTGTTCCCGGTGCGCGCCGGACATCTGCGCTTGCAGCGTCTGCGCATTGTGGATGCCTTCGGCCAGGTGCACGAGGTTGCTGAGGACGCGCTGAACACACCCTATCGCGCCGCTGATGTCGAGGCGACGGGCAGCGGCGACAGCGGTCTGGTGCGACTGCCGCCGCGCATTGTCCAGCCGACGCGGGCCATGTTCCGCCTGCTGAGCGCTGAGGATGACAGCGTCGAGGCCGATAAGAACATCCTGCCGATCTGCGGTTGGCTGCTGCCGGATCATCTGGATGAAGCGCTGGAAGTCTACGACGCGGACGGCATCAGTCAGGGGCAGGTGCAGCTCGCACCCGATCTGAAGACCGTCGAGTGGCAGGGCGTCCCGGGCAACCCGACGCCGCTGGGTGCGCCGCCCAACCTGCAAAACGCGCATCTCAGCAGCTTTATCGATGGGCTGCTCGGCTGGGGCGTGCGTGATAAGGCCGCCACCGATGACCCCGAACAGGCGACGCCGAAGGAATCCGCGCTGTCGGCGCTGCTGCGCATGATTGATGCGACGCTGTGGACGGTCGATCCTATCGGGCGTGAGGGCGACGAGCATCTATCGGTCCTGGTGGGGCGTCCGCTGGCGGTGGTGCGGGCGGATCTGTCCCTCGAAGTGATGGACGCGCCGCTGACAGATGAACTGGCGCGGACGGCGTTCCCGTTCCGTTTGGGGGCGGTCACGCGGCTGCATGACGGCCTGATGGGTTACTTCGTCAATGACGATTACTCACAGCTTTACCCCGTGCACGAGAGCATCGCTGTGCAGACGCGCCCCAGCGGGCCGAATGCAGGCTTCCTGGGGCCGATCCAGCAGGTGCCCAACTACTACCACGAATTCGGCGAATCGGGCGAGCCAGGCGAGGACGCCGACCACCTCGACCCGGTCGAGCATCCCTACATCAACACGGACCCGGTGCTGTATCTGCGACCCGGTCAGCGCATCCGGCTGACGCTGCTGGTCGATCCACGCGGCGGCGTTCATGTGACGAGTGGCATGCTGCCGCGCAAGCGCATCGACCTGATGCGCGAACATGTCGCTAAGGCGCTGGATAACATCATCATCACGTTCCGCGTTGGCCCGGTGCTGACTGACCCCGAAGCGGTGCGGATGCCGCTGCCCGCAGAAATTCGCGGGCGGTGGAGCTGGGTCTCACGGTCCAGCCCGACGGTGTGGCAAGAAGTCGAGGTCGCCACGGCGACGGATGATGCCATTCTGGGCGATAAGCCGACCGTCATCAGCGAGGGCTGGCTGAAGCTCAGCGGGGCATATATCGAAGACGAGGAAGATGCCTCACCATAGCGCGGAGATAGCGAGGGCGGGAGTCATCCTGCCCTCGTCGTTTGCGCTGGTTTCGCTGTGGCTCAGGATTCTTTTTGCGCCTGCTTGATCTCCGTGAGCCGGTCGTATTCGGCGCGGGCCTTATAGAAGTCATCCAGCGGATAGCAGCCGGAGACCATCCCATGACGCGGCGCAGTTGTGCAGTCGCTGAAGGTGCGGCAGATCTGCTTACGCTGGAGGTCGCGCCCGGCCAGCACATCGGCGGGCAGATGCGGGTACGAAAGCGCCATGCGTCCCAGGCCGACGAAATCCGCCCAGCCCTCGCGCACGACGTACTGCCCCACGTTCGGCAGCCACTCCTGCAGATAGGAATAACCTGACCCGACATACAGCAGGTCTGGTCGGTGCGCCTTGAGCTGCCGCGTGACCGCGATCTGCCGGGCCACGCCCACGAGTGGGTCTTCTGGCGGCTGATAACCATCCGAGGGCGGGAAGAGCGCCGGGCGCTGGATGTGCGGCACGTAATACGGGCTGCCCGCTGTGACGCATACAAGCTGAATGTCGAGTTCCGCCAGCAGATCGAGAAAGCGCTTCGGCTCGTCCAGATCGATGCCGGTGCCGCTGCTGTCGCCACCGAAGGCGTAGGGGTAGCCATTGCTGCGCGGCTCTGGCGTGCCGGTGCCATCCTCGCCGGGCCTGAACGGGATGAAATCAAACGCGCTGAAGCGCACCGCCAGATCGAGGCCGGGCGCGGCCTGTCGTACGGCGCTCGCCAGCTCTCTCAGGAAGCGCGTGCGATTTGCGAAGCTGCCACCGTACCGGCCCGGACGATCCACCGCGCTCAGCAGTTCGTGGCCCAGGTAGCCGTGGCAGTGCTTGAGATCGACGAAGTCGAAGCCGGCCTGCTGCGTCAGGCGGGCGGCAGCGGCGAAATCCGCGATCAGCGCGGCGATGTCATCATCGCTGAGGATGGCCTCGTCGCTGTCGATGCCGAATTTGCGGTCGAGCAGGGGATGCCGGTAGGCGATGCGCGGCTCAAGGGCTTTGCTGTTGGGCCGGCAGAAGCGCCCCGAGTGCGTCAGTTGCAGGCCGATGAGCAGGTCATCGATGCGACCATGGGCGGCCTGATGGCTGTCTGCCAGCGTCTGACGCAGGGCGGCGATGTCATCGACGGTGTGCTCATTGAGCATGAGCTGGTTCGGGTTGGCGCGGCCATCATGCCGGACGGCGACCGCCTCGCTGCCCCAGATGAGCTTGGCCCCGCTCTCGCCGAAGCGCTGCCAGCGGCGGCGGGTGAGGTCAGTCGGGCGACCATCGGCTGTACCGTCCCAGCCTTCCATCGGCAGGATGCAGAAGCGGTTGCCGATCTCGCGCTGACGGTACGTGATCGCCCTGCCGAGTGGTCCCGCATCCCCGGCGATGAGCGCTTCGTCGAAGGGGAGATCGGCGTCGATGCTGGCCGTATAGGTGCGGAAGGCATCCGCTGTGCGCAGTTGCGCGACGCGCCGGTAACTCATACGCTGACCTCCGCCAGCACGCCCAGCCGCTCCGCGATGTCGCGCAGGACGGCGATATCGCTCTCCGGGCGGCGACCGGCCTGCGGATGAGGCGCATCGCTGGTGATCCAGCCGCGCAGTCTGAGGAACTGGGCGGCGCTGTGTTTGTAGTTGGGTACCGGCGGACGGAACGCGAAGAAGCCCAGGTACTGCAGCAGATCGTTGAGCCCGTAGAAGGCGCTGTCGCCCGTCTGCCACAGTTGATCACGGTGGGCGAACAGATCAGGCGCGAAGGTGCTCAGGCCGAGCAGGTAATCGCTGCCGTACATGACCATATCAATCGCGAGATCATTGCCCGTGTAGACTTTGAAATCCGGGCGCTGAGCGTCGCGCAGGGCCAGCCGCTGCCATTCCAGGTCGCGGCTGAGCGAAGAATGCTTGGCACCCTCGCACTGCGGGATGGCCATCAGCCCGGCATAGGTGTCGAGGTCGTAAATCGCCCCGAACGGCGCGAACATCTGGCCGAGTTCAAAGGCGATGAAGCGCTCCGTCCTGGTGGCGATGGCCTGGTAAGCGCTCAGGATGCCGTCGCTGTCCTGCTGAGTCAGGCCGTAGCTCTGGAAGATGATGGGCGTGCCGCCGAACTGCTGGATGCTATCGACCTGCTGAAAGTAGGCATCCGCGTTGAAGGGCGCGCCGGGGCGATCCGCGACGAAGGCACCCGCCACGAACGGACCACCGGCCAGCGTCTCGCGGGTGAGGCGCAGCACCGCCTGCCGTTCGTCCTCGGTCAGCAGATTGGCATAGCCGGTATCCATATTGACCGCCGGGATGATCCCGGCGCGGGCGGTGCGGTCGATGTGGGCGCGCAGGCCGTCCCAGTCGATGGTGCCCTGATCGGTGAAGGGCAGCAGAATCGCGGAGATGCCCCTGATCTTGCGGCGGGGCCGCAGCATGGCCGTGGGATCATAAGTCGTCATTTAAGAACCTTTTTCATTATTGACCGTTTTATACTGACCGTTTTGTGACGCCTTGCGCCTGTATTGTACAGTGCCCCCGAGCGTACGCACACCTGCGCGGCGGGATGGTCTGTCTCAACGTTTATGGGCGCTACTTACCGTTAAAATGAACATGTTCGTAATACCTGTATATGCTGTATCTCAGCTGGATCGAAAAGCTGACCTGAGGCTGATTATGCCTGACGTGACCGCCTATGCGCGGCAGATCGAACAACTGGAACGCGAACTCGACGAGATGACGGCGGCGCTGTCGCAGGCCTGGGATCAGCTGGTACCCTTCTTGCAGGAAGCGCCACCTCAGGCGGAGAGCGCCCAGGACATCGTGCCCATCATACAGGCGGTAATCGCCGCTGCCGATACGGAAATGGGGGGTGTGTATCTGTTCCAGCCGGATGAATGGCTGGTGCTGCCCGGTCACTTCAGCCTGCCGGATGCGGACAAGGCCCGTCTGCGCGCTATCCAGCCCGACCAGACCCTCAGCCTCATGATTGAAGGGCCGCAGTGCGCGGCCTGGGCGTTCGTGCCGGTTATGAGCGAAGGCGTCATCAGCGGGGTGCTGGGCATCGGGACGCTTAACCTGCAGCGCAGTTTTAACGCGGTGGAGATGCGCATCATCGTGCGCATGGCGGAGCGGGCCGGCAGCCAGATTGCCGCCGCACAGCTCGCCCGCAGCCGCGAGCGCGAAGCCGCGCTTCAGCGCGAGATGCAGATCGCCAACGAGATTCAGCAGTCGATCCAGCCGGAGAAGCCGCCTTATGCCCCTGGCCTGCACGTCGGCTCTTACTGGCGACCTGCTCTGCAGGTCGGTGGCGACGCCTGGGGCTGGGTGATGCAGCCGAATGGCAGGCTGGCGTGGTTCATCCTGGATGTATCTGGCAAGGGACTGCCAGCGGCGCTGGCAGCGGTCTCGCTGCATACGGCGATCCGCATGGCGCTGCGAATGCAGCTCCCGCCGGCGGAGGTGCTGCGCGTGATCAACGCCGAGTTTTACGACGCCTACACCCTGACAGGCCTCATGGCGACGGTCGCTATCATCGCCCATGATCCGAATAGCGGCACGCTGCAACTGGCTAATGCGGGGCATCCGCCGGTGCTGGTGCGTCAGACGTCGGGCTGGCTCCATCTGGAAGCGACTGCGCCGCCGGTCGGCGTGCTGCCGGAACTGGACGCCGAGCCGCAAATCGTCCAGTTGGAGTATGGCGATCTGATCCTGTGCTACAGCGACGGGTTTTCAGAGATCGAGACGGAACAGGGTCTGTGGGGTGAGGCAGGTCTGCTTGGTGCGCTGCCCGCGACGTTGTCCTCGGTGGAGGACGTTGTCGATCACATTGTTGCCGCCTCCAGGCAGGCGGGACAGGCACGCGATGATCAGACGCTGGTCGTGGCGCTGTGTGCCGAAAACGCTGAGAGACAGGCCTCATGAACAAAACTATCCGCATACCGGCCACGCTCGAGGCCGTCTCACGCATGACCGCCATGCTCGAAAATACGCTGGCAGCGCTATCGCTGGAGGAGCGCACATCGATTGTGCTGGCCATTCAGGAGTTGTGTGTCAACATCGTGCGGCACGCTTACGCGGGCGCTGCTGGTGATATTGAGCTGGTCCTGCGCATCGATGATGATGGCTGGCTGATCCTGGTCGTCAACGATACCGCGCCCAATGCCTACGTTCCCTCGGAAAAAGCGCCGAATGTCGACCCGGAAGCGCTGCAGGAACACGGTATGGGACTGTTCATTATCAATCAGTCCTTTGATGAAGTGATTTACGAGTCGCTCGAAGGTGGTAATCGCTGGCGGCTGATACGCATGTTAGGAGCATAATGTGTTGTCAAAAGTCCTGGTCGTTGATGACGAGAGCGTCACGCGGCGCGTCGTCGTGCACGCGCTGAAAGCGATTTCCGTTGAGGTATTTGACGCGGCGGATGGGGCACAGGCGCTGGCCCTGGCGAGCGAGCACGCGTTTTCGCTGGCGCTGGTCGATATTAATCTGCCTGATATTGATGGCTTCGGCCTGATTCGTGCGCTGCAGGAGATCCCGCATATGCAGAATGTGCCGATGGTCGTCTTCACGGCGCGCAGCGACCCCGGCGACGATCAGCAGGCGCGACAGGTCGGCGCGGCGGGGTTTTTGTATAAACCCTTCAGCACGCAGGAACTACGCGAACTGGTCATGGCGCATCTCGGCTAGGCCGGACGCGTGCCAACCACTCCTGGACGGTCGTCCGCAGTTCAGCGACCGAGAAGGGCTTGCTGATCACTTCGTTGATGCCCGCCGCGATGTACCGCTGCCGCTCGTGCTGCATGACGCCCGCTGTCAGTGCGAGGATGGGAATGTCCTGATAGCTCATCTGAGAGCGGCGAATGCGCTGTGTGGCGTCCAGACCATCCATCACCGGCATCTGAATATCCATCAGAATCAGATCGTACTCCTTGCGCTCGAGCTGTTCGAGCGCTTCTTTGCCGTTGGTGACGGTATCCAGGTCGATATTCAGCTCCGACAGGGCGCGCTGAACGATATCTATGTTGAGTGGATAATCGTCTGCCAGCAGAACGCGCCCGCGACTCGCTGAGTTTTCAGGGGCGGGTGGGATCGGCGGCGGGCTGGCTGGTGGCGTGGCGATCGGCGTGATCAGCAGGTTGTATAGCGTTGATGAATTCACCGGCCATTGCAGGAACGTCTCTTTCGGGTCGGTGGCGGGCGTGTCGCTGACGTGGATTACCTGCCGTGCCAGATGCGCGGCCAATCGCCTGTGCTGTGACGACAGCGCCTCTGAATTGGCGCGCAGGAAGAGCAGGTCATAGGCGGGTGGGGTCGCGCTGCTGACGGCGCGGTAGGCGTCTTCCAGTGAGGCGGCCTGGTTGACCTTGATGCCCCAGTTTTCGATCTGCTGGGCGAGGACGTAGCGTCCGGTCGGCTGTCCGTCGACGATCAGCACGCGCAGGGCAGCGAAGAGTGGGCGCACCTGCTTATCAACGCCGGTCGCCGCAGCGATCGGCAGGCTGAGCCTGAAGCTGAAGGTGCTGCCCGCATCGGGCGTGCTGGTGACATCGATGCTGCCGCCCATCAGCGTGACGAGCTGCTGACTGATCGACAGGCCGAGGCCGCTGCCGCCATATTTGCGCGTGGTGCCGCCATCTGCCTGCATGAAGCTCTCGAAGATACGCTCGATATGCTCCGGCGCGATGCCGATGCCAGTGTCGCTGACGGCGAACTCGATCAGGGCCACGTCTTCGTGGATGCTCAGCACGCGCATGATGAGCGTCACCTGCCCTTCATGCGTGAACTTAATCGCGTTACCGCCCAGGTTCATCAGCACCTGACGCAGCCGGTTCGCGTCGCCGTAGACGCGGTGCGGCAGCGCCGGGTCGCAGTCCAGCAGGATTTCGACAGGGCGATTGACCAACTGCGGCTTAAGCGTCATGCGGACTTCGTTGGCGACGGCCTTCAGGTCGATAGGCTCCGCCTGCAGGACGACACGCCCAGCGTCGAGACGGGAGAAATCGAGGATGTCGTTGATGATGTGCAGCAGCCGCGATGAACTGTTGTGCGCTTCCTGGGCGAACTCGCGCTGTAATTCGTCAAGCTCAGTCTCAAGCAGTAGTTCGAGCATGCCCAGGGTGCCGGTCATGGGCGTGCGGATTTCGTGGCTCATGTTGGCGACGAACTGTGCGCGCACCTGTGCGGTGTGCAGGGCCTCGTCGCGGGCGGCGATGAGCAGATGCTGTGTCTGCTGACGCTCCAGGGCGCGGGCGTAGCTCTCCGTGATGATCCGCATTGTGGTGATCTCTTCCGGCAGCCACTCGCGCGCTTTGCGGATTTCATCACAGCCGATGAAGCCTTCCAGACGGCCGTCAGTATACAGCGGCAGGATCAGGACGCTCTGAATATCCTGAGCGGCCAGCAGTGCTTTCATATCATCGGGCAGGCTTTCGATGTGTGCGGGTGCGATGATGCCTTCCTGGGTCAGCATCGGCAGGAATGACGGCAAGAGTTCATCGAAGGGCAGGCCCTTCAGGTTGTTGATCTGGGGCGCGACCCCCGCAGCGCACCATTCGTGCCTGTTATCGAGCAGCCGTTCGTTCTGCCGGAAGTGGAACACGTACACGCGCGAGACATCCATCACATAGCCGACCATCGCCAGAATTTCGTTGATGGCGAGATCGACATCATCGAGCTGCAGGAACAGCCGGATGACCTCGCGGTTGATCTCCTCGAGCTTGAGCAGTCGCTCCCAGCGCTGGCGCATGTGGACATCAGCGGTGACGTCGCGGTAATGCCACAGATGCCCGACGTATTCCTCATCATGGTAGATGGGCACGTAATCCCGCGATAGCACGCGGCTATCGCGCAGGTGCAGCAGCTCACCGAGGACGGGCTGACGGCTTTCGAGGATCTGATCGACGCGGCGCACGAAGCGCTTCGGATGGGTGAAGAGCAGGCTGGTATCCTCTGCGGCCAGGGCACAATCCATGCCGATGAGCTGATCCGGTGGCAGCGATATATCGAACATGGTGCAGAAGGAGTTGTTAACCAGCGCGATGCGCCGGCGCTCGTCCTCGACCAGGATGCCGCCCTGCAAACGAGCGATCAACTCCTGAAAGCGCGCCATGGTCCGCTGGAGATGCAGTTCTCTGGCGCGGCGCTCGCTGATGTCGCGTACAAACAGCAGATACATGGGATGCCGCTCTGTGAGCAGGCGCAGGATTAGTATTTCAGCCGGGAACGTGCTGCCATCGGCGCGGCGGGCGATGGTCGTCAGATGCTTGCTGAGTGGTGCCCCCGCGCCGCCATCCAGGTGATGTCCGAGGCCCGCCTGACCGAGGGCCTGTACTTCCGGGGCGAGCAGTTGCGCCCCGACCGGCTTACCGAGCACATCGGCGTAGGTATAGCTGAAAAGTCGCTCTGCTGCCGGATTGAAGCCGATAATATGGCCGCTGTGATCTTCAACGACGACGCAATCCAGGGTCGCCGTCAGCGCCGTGTTGAGCCCGGCTTCATCAACCTGTACCTGTAAATCAAACATCCTTCATCCGACCCCTGACCTGTGCGTCTGCGTGTGCTGGTCTTGTGCGGATATCAGAGTGTGAGCGCATCTTCCAGTTTTTCGACCATGCGGAACACACGGTCGAAGCGCGTCAGGGCGAGGATGCGATATGCGGCTTCCTCCACCGGTTTGACGAGCACCACGTTACCGCCCGCCTGCTGTGCGCGCTTGAGCAGTGTGACCAGCGAGGTCATGCCAGCGCTATCCATAAATGTGACGCGGCGCAGGTCGACGACGACGTTGGCGCAGCGTGAGACAATCGCCTGGCTGGTCTCGCGGAACTCCGCGACGGTGGCGGCTTCCAGCCGACCTTCGAGCGTGATCACGTTAATGCGAATCGTGTGTTCGCGGGTGCTGATGTTCATACGTGTACCTCACTGCAAGGGCGTGATTATGCCTGTCACGGGTGTGGGGTCGCCCGCGTAAATTCATTGTAGCCCGGCAAAACGATAGTATCCCATAAGATTGTAGTTCTTCTCTTACCGGGTTGGTCTGTGGCCGGGGGCCGATAGTGGCGTAGGGAATGCGTTGGTCTACAAATGCTGAAATGTCGATTGTCGATAGCGCGCCTCTCCATTACGATACACGCTGTTCATGGCATTCTTTATCGAGACGCACTTCCGCTATCAAGGAGGATAAGGTGCTGAAACGTGGACTGAATTTCAGCCTGATCGGGCTGTTTATTCTACTTGGCGTGATTGCTGCGCCAACACTGGCGCAAAACATGCCGGATGCCGTCCTGGAACGTGCGATCAGCGCGGCCCAGACTGCACTCAACACAACCGAGCGCCCCGCTAACTGGCGCTGGGAGTTCCTGGGAGAGCGCCCCACCAGCGCCCTGGGCTGCGCGACCGCGACCGGTGAGACACTGGCGCAGCCCGTCAGCGTGTATCGCGTCATCCTGACGCTGTCTTCCGGGGTGTATGCTGTTCATGTCAGCGCAGATGCGCAGTTCGTCCAGTTGTGCGACGAGAAATTCTCGGCGGTGATCTCGGCGACGCCCTCTGTGTCGACCGGCAGTCAGGTGAGCTGTACGCTCTCCCCGGTGGCGACAGCGACGCTGTATGAGCTGCCCAGCACGACCAGCGCCACCGTCCAGAGCGTGCAGGCAGATGCCGAGCTGGTGGCCTATGGCCGCACCTCGGACGGCGTATGGTATGAGGTTGCCGTCGATGGACGGCAGGGGATCGCCTGGGTGCAATCGTCCAGCGTGAGCGCTGCGGAAGATTGTCAGGGGCTGCCGGTGTCCGCTTCCGTCGTGGATGTGGCTGGCGCGGCGTGTTTCCTGTCGCCTGCGAGCACCTTCAGCAATGTGCGCTCCCAACCGAGCACAGACAGCGCTCAGGTCAGCGAGATTTATGAGAATTCCGCCTGGCAGGTCATCGCCACCAACGAGGATCGAAGCTGGTTCTTCATTGAGCCGGGCTGGGTCGCGGCCCAGGTGGCGACGCTGCGCGGCGAATGCGATACCATTCCGGTCAACGTGGATTTCGTCGGCAGCGGCCTCTCCCCGTCCGAATCCGTGCCACCGGTCGCCGGGGAGCCGGTGACGACCATCCCGCAGGAAGCCGTCTGCCCGTCGCAGTTCACGGGCTATCTGCCCGCACGCATCCAGATTGGTCAGCAGACGGCACAGGTCGCCGATGGCGGACTGCCGAACCGCCTGCGCGAAGCACCATCCACGCAGGCCGTCCAGGTGGGGTTGGCGCAGCCGGGCCGCGTGCTGGATCGCGTGGTGAATGGCCCGGCCTGTACGGATGGCTTCGTCTGGTGGCTGGTCGAGATCGACGGCGTCAGCGGCTGGACGGCGGAGAGCAGCTTCAGTGAGGATCGCTACTTTTTGGAGCCGGTCGGTCAGGCCGCAGTGCCGACACCGGTCTTCACGCCGCAGCCCGTCACCACGCTGGAAGCAGACACCGTGCCGCCCCTGGCCGCCTTCGACTTTGAGGGCTTCGCCTGGAAGCTGGCCGTTGATGCCACTGGCGAGATCGTCGCCGTGCTGGAATGGGCTGAACTAACCGACGAGACCGACGAAATCAGCGACACGATCTATCTGCTGGATGTGCCGACTGAGCCGACCGCCGACACGGAAAGCCTGCTCATCGCGGAAATTGAATGGGATGCCGTCGCTGATCTGCTCATCTCGCCGGACGGCATGACGACACTGCTCGAAGAAGAGGGCAGCATCACGCTGATCAACGCGGCGGGCACGGAAACAGGCGACGTCATCGATGATGTGCCGCAATACGCCGAAGAATCGCTGCTTGGTGCGTACAACAGCAGCGGCTCTCTGCTGCTGGTGACGACCTGCGACCAGTTCGACGCGGAGGACCTGTGCACCCGTGGCCGCATTGATCTGTGGGACGCCGTCGATGGGCAGTTGATTCGCCAGCAGCCGGCACACCCGGAGACGCCCCTGGCACTGTTCAGCCCGGATGACAGCGTGATCGCTTCCGGCGCATCGGATGGCGTGCAGGTCTGGGATGTGCAGTCGGGGGCTTTCCTGGGGGCCATCGGCAGCGCGCCCGATGAACTCATCTTCGATATGGCCTTCAATCCGAGTGGTACGCTGCTAATCTATGGGACCTGCGCACTGGATGACGCCGATACCTGCGTCAGTGGTGATGTGGTCGTGCTCGATCCGGCGGACCTGCTGGAAATCGACCGCATCGGCGATCACAGCGGCGCGGTGACGTCCGTCGCCTTCAGCCCGGATGGCGCGCTGTGGGCCTCTCATGGTGATGACGGCCTGCTGCTCGTCTACGATGTGGCGAGTGGTTCTCCTGTGGCGACCATCGAGACCGGTCTGGTCGACGCGGATATCGCCTTCGTCGGTGAAATGGGGCAGACGCTGGCCGTAGTCGGCGCGCCCTTCGACACAGAGACGGGCAGTGCTCTGCGCTTCTACCCGGTCGGTGGGTAGTGGATTCGTAATACCGGGGCGCTGTCTTCCGATGCACTTGCAAGGAATCAGCGCCCCCGGACAGGGACAATTAAGCACGAGACTGAGCTGATGACGACTTCGTATGAGGATAAACTGCGCGGTGAGGCGGATCTGTGGGGGGCGGAAGCCGCCCGCATGGCGGAGAAGCTGCCGCCCGATTGGCGCTATCACCGGCATCTGCTGCATAACGTCCTGATCCATGCGCCGCATATCGAACCCATGCTGGCGCGGGTGCGGCCTGGTATGCGGGCGCTTGAACTGGGGTGCGGCTCTGGCTGGCTGACGCTGGCACTGGCCCAGGCGGGCGCGGATGCTACCGGCATCGACATCAGCGAGGGGGCGCTGAACATCGCCAGGGAGTATGCTGCCAGCCTGGATGATCTGCCGGGCAGCGTGCGCTACGAAGTGGCTGATCTGAATGCGCTCAGCCTGCCGCCAGAGACGTATGATCTGGTCGTCATCAAGGGCACGCTGCACCACCTGATCAACATGCCGCAGGTCATCGCGGAGATTCAGCGTATGCTGAAGCCGGGCGGCCTGCTGTGGATCAGTGATGAAGCCGGTGAGGTCGATGGGCGGTCGGCGCTCTTCTCAGCCGCGCTGAGCTTCCTGCTGCCGACCGTCATCAGCTACCCGGACAAGGTGCGCGGCCTGCTGAAATTCGGCCTGCGCGCACCGTCACGCATCAAAGCCAGTATGGAAGCGGAAGACCTCTCGCCATTTGAAGGGGCCGGACGTGAGCACGACTGGCTGAAGCTGGTCGGCTCTCACTTCACCATCGAGCAGCGCATCGATTCCCCGGCGGTGACGGGCTATCTGGCGCATCAGGTCAAGCTGCCCTACCGGCTGGCGCTGATGGTCCTGCGCGGTATCCGTGCGGTCGATCAATGGCTGGTGCGGCGCGGTTTATTGCGTAACACGGGCGTTGTGATCTTCGCCCGCAAAGCCTGAGCGTGACTCAGCGCGCTTATCGTGTATCCTCGTCGGACTGCGTCTGTTGGGTGAGCTGCGCAATTGCTTCGGCATTCATGCCCAGTGACCAGGCCATCCCCTTGACCAGCACATCCTGTGTGAGTGACGCCATCTCCTCCGGGCTGTGCGGCTGGTCGTGTTGCAGCCACCACATGATCGACGCGAGCTGCGCCCCGGTTGTCTGATAGGCCAGGAGATCGAGCGGCACCCTGGGCGTAACGCCAGGCGGCAGCAGCTCGCTCAAAAACGATTTGTAAAACTCCTGCGACATATAGTTCAGCACGCGCACGAAGAAGGCCATACTCCCCTTCTCGCTCAGCATGATGCGATAGAAATCCGCGTATTCCGCCACGTGCAGATAGTCATCCGCAGGGGCCTCGCGGCTGTCGATCAGCTTGTGCCAATCCAGTTCAGCGGCATTAAAGAGCGACTCATAGATTTCACGCATACTGCGGAAGAGCAGATCGTCCTTGTCGGCATAGTGCAGATAAAAGGTCGTGCGGGCGACGTTGGCACGGTCGGCAATGTCGGAGATCGTGATCTGGTCATAGCCCTTCTCGGCGATGAGGTCGAGCAGGGCATCGCGCAGGAGCGCCTTGGTGCGCTCGATGCGGCGATCTGGTTTGCGGCCACTATCCGGGCTTGAATTCGACATTATGCAACACCTGTTCAGAATACATCACGCAAAAAAACTGTACGTTGACAACTGAAATCGTTTTATCGTATATAGAATTATACTACAGTTTGTTCAGTAAAACACACGGCGTTGCATCGTGTCAAACGATGCTGAGGGGCAGAAGATGCAGGGACACAACACAATGGAGGAATCAGGCGCGGCCAAGTGGCGCTATCCGCCGCCGCGTTCCGGTTGGGCTGGTCGGTGGGGCGGTCGTCGGTGGCCTGGCGATCGTAACTGATGTCGGCCTCACCGGGGCAGCCTGGACGCCGCTGCAGATCATCGGTGCGGTCATCGTCGCTGCGGATACTGTTGGCGGGGTGGCCGCCTGATGCTCACGAGTTATATGCAGCTCTCGACAGCACCCGGGCTGGGATGACTCGTCCCGGCGCTATATCTGAAGCTGCTCGTCGGCCATCTGCTGCGCGAAGAACCCTATCAGGATAGCGCCCATTGGGATGCTGCCTGAACACGCTGTAAATTTCATGCCATATACGTAATGTGACACAATCAGAGGAGACTACGGATTCAATATGAGCATTCCATATGCACAGATTCCCGGCCCTGAGCCGGTCAGAAACCCGATTTCTATGGTGTTGATGGTTAATCACCTGCGCAGTAACCTGCTCGACAACCTGCGCGAGACCTTCGACACGTATGGTGATGTCGTGCGCTTCCGCGTTGCCGATCAGCAGATGGTGCTGTTCCGTCACCCGGATCATATCCGCGAGGTACTGGTGACGCAGTCGCGGTACTTCATCAAAGATGAGGACTACACCGACCCGAATACCGGTCTTGCGCGCTGGCTGGGCAACGGCCTGCTGATCAGTGAAGGCGATTTCTGGAAGAAGCAGCGCAAGCTGGTCGCGCCGGCGTTTCATACGCAGCGCATCGCCGCCTATGCCGATACGATGGTCCGCAGCACGCTCGACCGGCTGGCGCACTGGCCCGCCGAGGGCAAACTGGATATCGCCAGCGAGATGATGCACATCACGCTGCAGATTGTGGCGCGCACGCTGTTCAATACCGACCTGGAGGATGACGTCAAGCGGATCGCACAGGCCATGCAGACGGTCAACGACTTCAGCGGTGGGCTGCACGTCCTGCCGCCCTGGGTGCCGACCCCCGGCGAACTCGCGGCGCGGCGCTCACGGGCTGTTCTGGATGAGATCGTCTACCGGCTGATTGCCGAGTGGCGCAGGCACGGCGTCGATAATGGCGACCTGCTGAGTATGCTGCTGCTGACCGAGGACGAAAACGGCGAGCGCATGAGCGATGAGCAGGTGCGCGATGAGGCGGTGACGCTGCTGCTGGCCGGTCACGAGACGACCGCTAACGCGCTCAACTGGACGTGGCTGCTGCTCAGCCAGCACCCGCAGATCGAGGCGCGGCTGCATGCGGAACTGGATCAGGTGCTGCAGGGGCGCGCCCCCACGCTGGCTGATCTGCGGCGGCTGCCGTATACCGAGATGGTCGTCAAGGAATCCATGCGGCTGTATCCGCCAGCACCGGGCGTGGGCCGCATCGCCGTCGAAGATGTCGAAATCGGTGGCTACCAGGTGCCGAAAGGCACCAACGTCACGGCCATGATCTACTTTGCGCATCGTGACCCGCGCTACTGGGACGACCCGCACATCTTCCGTCCGGAGCGCTTCGCACCAGAGAACGAAGACAAGCTTTATAAGCCGGCCTATCTGCCCTTCGGGAATGGGCCGCGCATCTGCATCGGCAACAGCTTCGCCATGATGGAAGCCCAGCTCGTGCTGGCGACGATCGCGCAGCGTTACGCGCTCGCCATGGAGCCAGGCCAGCCCGTCAAGCCGATCGCCTCGATCACGCTGTTCCCCAAAGACGGCCTGCCGATGCGAATCCGGCAGCGCCAGAATATCCCACAGCCGACAGTGTCGTAAGCGGCGACGAACCGAAAATGCGGGGGCATTGCCCCCGCATCCGCATTAGCGTAAGCTCAAAACTACTGTCTGATGCCGACTAGAAGCGATCGGGATACAGGCTGCGGGCCAGTTCCTCTTCCTGATCGACCAGCGCCTTGATCGCAGCAATGCCCTCCGTCCAGAAGTCGGGGTTGTTCAGATCAATGCCGACCTGGGCCAGCAGGCGATCGGGGTAGTCGCTGTCGCCGGCGGCCAGCAGGCGCTCATACTTGGGCGCGAAGCCTGCCCCTTCACTCTGATAGAGGTTGTAAAGCGCCAGCACGAGCAGCTCGCCAAAGGCGTAGGCGTAGACGTAGCCCGGCACGTGCAGGAAGTGCGGCACGTAGCTCCACCAGATGCTGTATTCATCGCGCAGGGTGACGCTGTCGCCGAACATGGCGCGCTGCGTCTGCATCCAGATATCGCTGATGCGCTCCGTGCTCAGTTCGCCCTCAGTGCGGCGGCTGGTGTGCAGGCCGTGCTCAAAGCGATTCATGCTGACCTGACGGAAAACAGTCGCAAAGGTATCTTCGATCTTCTCCGCCAGCATGCCGAGCTGGACTTCCTTGTCGCTCTCTTTGGCCATCAGGTCCTGGAAGACGAGCATCTCCGCGAAGACGGACGCCATCTCGGCGGTCGTCAGCGGGGTGTACAGGCTCGCCATGACGTTATCCTGCGCGCTGAGGTACATGTGGATGCCGTGCCCGAGTTCGTGGGCGAGCGTCATCACGCTGCTGGAGTTCCCTGTGTAGTTGGTGAAGACGTAAGGATGCGCCGAAGGAACGGTCGGGTTGGCGTAAGCGCCGCCCAGCTTGCCCGATTTCACCGGCGCGTGAATCCAGTTTTTGTCGAAGAACTTGCTGGCGACCATCGCCATCGTCGTGCTGAAACGCTCGAAGGCGCTCAGGACGATCCTGCGTGCGTCTTCCCAGGTGTAAAAGGCTTCGCTCTCTTTGAGGTTGAGCGGCGCATAGCGATCATAATCGTAGAGCGTATCATAGCCGAGCAGGGCACGCTTGATGCGATAATGCCGCTCGACCAGTTCATAGCTTGAGGTCACGGCTTCGATGAGCGCTTCAACGGTGGCATCGCTGGCTTTGTTGGCCAGATTGCGCGACGAAACCCATGAGGGATAACCGCGCAGGCGATCTTCCACGGCTTTGTCGGCGATCAGGGTGTTGAAGACGTAGGTCAGCTCCATCTTCTTCTCCTGCAAGCCGACGGTCAGGCTATCGGCGGCTTTGCGCCGCGCTTCGCGGTCGCCGTCTTTGAGCTTGCTCAGCAACTGCGGCTGGGGCAGGCGCTTGCCGTCGAAGTCGTATTCCTGGGCGGCCATGACCTGATCGAAGAGGCGCTGCCAGGCGTTCTTGCCGGTCACGTCGCGGGCGATGAGCAGCTTCTCCTCCGCCTCGCTGAGCTGGTAGGGCTTGTAGCGGCGGGCGGCTTCAAGATGGTAGCGATAACCGCCCAGAACCGGGTCAGCCAGGATCGCTTCAGCTTTCTCGTCGTCGACTGCGTTCCACTCCAGATTGAAAAAGACCAGCTTCTGCTGTATCTCGGAATCGAACTCTTCCACCTTCTGGGTAAAGGCACCCCATTTGGCGTCGGTCGAGTAGGTGGTGAAGTTCAGGCCAGCGTAGGAGCGGAGCCGTCCGACGATGTCCATGATGGCCTCATAGGCTTCGTTGGCGGCGCGCATCTGCGCTGCGCTGAGTTCCGCCACCTTGCCCCGGTATCTGGCGACGAAATCATCAACGAGCTGGTCGGCGCGATCCATGTCCTGCTGAATGCGCGGATCGTCAAGGCTGTCATAGAAGACGGATAAATCCCAGATGACTTCTTCCGCCCCGGTGAGGCGTTCTTCAGTCTGTGGTGCATCAGACATTGGCGTCGATCCTTTTAAAATAATTTCAATGCTGAGATCGTAACAGAGAAGTCTGCGCGATGCAACGGGCTAAGATGACAGAATTCGCATAAGCTGCTGAGTCGGCGGTTAAGGCGCGGCTTCACCTGCCAGCCTGGCTATTAATCGGCGCAGCTCAACGATGCTGATGGGCTTCATCAGCATGAGATCAGCTTCGCGGGCCTGGGGCATGGTCGGGGCAACGGAACTGGCACTGAGGCCAACAATCTTCAGGTCGGCAAGGTCGGGGTTCTGGCGAATCTGGGTGATGATTTCGTAGCCGGAGAGTTTCGGCAGGTGCATATCGAGCAGGATGAGATCGGGCCGCATTTCGGAGAGATAAGTGATTGCGGATTCGCCATCATAGACGAGATCAACCGTGTGGCCGACGAAGGTCAGCGCTTGCTGGTGAAGCTGGGCGAGGACGAGGTCATCTTCGACGATCAGGATGTGCGCCATTGGATCAGCCTCATTGAAACGATAAAAGGGATCAACAAATCGCCTGACCCATTAGCAGATGCCCCAATTATGCGGGAAGGCCCGCAACCGGTCAAGGTGCGCTGACCAGTTGCAGGCTGTTGGCGGCCATGTTGCACAGCCCCTGTCCCCCGGCAGATAGCCACCGCGAGAGCGTTTCGCTGGTGTCGCGGCGGTGGTAGGCGTCGTTGTAGATGGCGGCACCCCACAGATAGTAGCGCTGCGTCTCTGCGGGCCAGTTCGCAAACGACCGGCGCAGGACGCCTGGCCCCCCGTTGTAACAGGCCATGGCGCGGCCCGGGTCGCCTTCCGCCCAGCGCAGACACTCGTTCAGGAACAGCATACCGCGATAAGCGTTCGTGTTGGGGTCGGTCATGGTTTCGTTCACGTCGAAGTGAAAGGGCATCACCTGGAACAACCCCTGCGCGCCCGCACTGCTGACCACAGTTGGGTGGCCGCAGCTCTCGATCTGCATGACGGTCGCCATCAGGTTCGGGTCGATCTGATGCTCCTCTGACCAGCGAATCAGATCGTCTTGCCAGTGCTGCACCGTCTCCGTGAAGAAGGGTGCAATGGGTGAATGGTGCGTCTGCTGCAGGACGTCCACCGCCGCACGCAGGCCAGCGGGCAACAGTGTGGGCAGGATCAATAGCAGCAGTAACGTAACCGGCCAGTGACGCAGCAAGCGTCGACGCAAGCTCGTGAACATCTTCGTATTCACCATGTTGGATCACTGTTGACAATCATATCGGACAGTCCGGGTGTGCCAGCCTTCAGGCTGGCCGATGTTACAAACTTGTCCGATGAGGTGCTCGTATCTTAGAACAAGCGTTCGTATTTGTCAAGGGGAAAAGTGCGTTTCCGGGGCAAAAAACGGGCCAGTCTGATGGCCCGTTTGCAGGTGAATTTTTCCAGAGAATGTGGGCCGTAAGGGGCCTACGACTCGCCGATTCTCTGTTTGTTGCTGCGGCGTCCGGTGAACAGCATCCAGGCCCCCGCACCAATCAGCAGCAGCGGGACGACGTACTGCACGACGTCTGTGCCCACGCCCCGGAAGATGAACAGCTCGAAGAAGCCCGCAAAGCCGATCAGCAGCAGTGTGCCAACGATCACCATGCCACGTCCGAAATGGCTGGCTTCTGGCCGGCCCATCCGCTGACCGCTGTACATCATCGCCAGGCCGACCATGATGGGGTAGATAGCCCAGATATAGGCCCAGCTCTCCCAGTAATTGACGAGGCTTTGAATCAGCAGGATGACGCCCGTTGCCGTGATGATCAGGCCGGGGAACATAAAGCCGCTGAGTTTTGGATCACGGCCAAAGGCGGCAGCGATGAAGGCCACCCCCGGCAAAATGATGGCGAACGGCCACAGGACGGCGAAGACGTCGATGCGGACGAACTGCCCCAACAAAAAAGCCCCACCGAGGACGATCAAGACCAGGGCGGCGATCATACGACCTGGATCAGCACGCATAGTACAGGCTCCTGATAGTTCATATGCCAGGATTGGCATATACGAACACATTTGGGGATGTCGCCCACAGGGGCGACGTTCTACCTCAGTTTACGCAGTGTCTCGCTGTAAAGTTGCGTCGTTGCGTCGGTTACTCGGTGTTCTCTCGCTGGCGGGCATGCCAGGCATCAAGGAAGGCGTGGGCGTCGTTCATATTTCTGACGATCGATTTACGCTGGTTTTCCGGCACGTTTTTCATGGGGCCGCGCAGAATCTCTTCCTGGAAGAAATCCTTAACGACCATCGCGACGGGAATGCTCTTGGTATCCATGCGCAGGTTGATGCGGCGGCTGTTCTTACGGGCATCCATGATGTTATCAGGCATGAACTGCGTGACCTCGCGGAAATCCCAGATTTCGCCGTAGATTGTCTCGCTGCCATACGTCCTGATGAGCGTCTCCAGCCATTCATACACGGCGCTGCTGGCATCAGCGGTCAGGGCACCGTGATAACGGACGAAGACAATGCGGTTGTCGGCATCATAGCGTGCTTCGGCGTTTTCCTGGGATAAAGGCGGGTAAGTCATCGCTGGGCCTCGTGATTTCGTCTCGGAGTGTGTCGCGTGTTGCATGTAACGATATTGTAGCATCCTCAGCGAGAGCGGGCCACATGGCCGAATACGCCTAGCGTCATCGATAATTGATGACCTTCTGCGTCCTCAGCAGTGCTATCATGAAGGTGATGTAACGTGCGTTTTAAGATTTCCCCTCAGTTGGGGAACACATGGCGGATTTCATTGCGGCACCGTTCCCGCTGGGGGGCGGTGCCGTTTCGCGTTACATGCTTGATCATGCTGCCCCTGGTGGCGTCTGCCGCCTGATTGACGACGCCGAATGGGGGAACAACCTCGTTCGTCAGGGAGTGCAGTTCGCAGGAGGAAACACATGTCACTGCGCAAAAGTCTGTTCATCCTGGATTCAATCGTGCTGTTGTTACTGGGGTTGGCGTTGCTCGTGCTGAACGTCAACGTCGCTGAGTTGTACGGCGTGACCCTTGCGCCGGTCGGCATTTTCTTCGCAAGGGTGCTGGGCGGCGTCCTGATCGGCAAGGCGGTGCTGATGTATCTGGTGCGCAACCATGCCGATGATCGCATTGGCCAGGGCGTCAGCCTGGCGATGATCGTTGGCTGGGGCATTCCGCTGATCGTGGCGCTGATTGCCCAGATGGACAACCTGTTCAACGCCTGGGGTTGGGCGACCGTGCTCGTAACGCTGCTGTTCACGGTGGCCTTCGGCTGGGCCGCGCTGACAGAACCGGACTTCGTGGCTGAAGAAGACTGGCGTCGTCAGCAGCAGACCTGAACGTAACGTGAAGTGTACTGCTGCCCGGCCATCGTGTTGACTTCGGGGCATCAGCGGCGGGGGATGCCGGCTGACTGATGTCCTGAGGTCAGCAGTACGGTCCGATGACATGGGCGAATCGACCTGGAAGTGAAGTATGTGAAAGGCAAAAGATCATGCGAAACGGGTGGACACAGGCTTTGCTGGTCTTCGTCATGGCTGCCATCATCGTTGTCATTGGCATGCTTCTGTATCAGAACTGGTACGTGCCGAGCGTTCTGTCGGAGGGCGACATCCTGGCAACAGGCGTTCAGGCTGTCGAAATGGAACTTTCACCGGCGGAAATAGACGCGATCGCCAGCCGGGTCGCCACAATGCGCGGCATGATCAGACTTGCGCACTCTATGCTGGCGCTGGCAGTGCTGACGGTGCTCTGCCTCGTATTCTGGGGGCTTAGCGTTATGCTGGAACCCGCGCTGGCACAAATGGACCAGCCATCCCCGGTGGAATATAAAGTGGTACGTCAGTCATAGCACCGCCGGATAAAACCGGCCAGTCTCCCTCGGACAGTGCGGTATCACGCGGATGTGGTGCCGCGCTGTGCGTTAGGCCCTGGCTGATCGGCAATCGTCTGATTATCATCTGGCGCAGCATGCGGGATTCATGCGCCGCATGGACGCCTCGCCGGCCTATCCACGCTCGGCGGCGCACCGGGAGCGCTGGCTGCGCGGTCGCGACGAGTGGATCAGCGCCAGCAGGGCGCGCCTACCACCGATTAAAGAATGTTGTACAATCAGCCTGGAGCCAACGGCTGAGACAGGCGTGCCGCCATGCGTGATCTACGACCGCCCGATGATCCTAACCATGCAGCCCCCGGCAAGCCTGAGGGGCGGGACGATCCGTCGCCGACGGCGCGGCCTGCCAGTCGTCCAGAAGTGAAAGACAATCCAACACGAACACAGTCTGCTGAGGAAAGCCCTATGAAGAATCGCACGATTGCACTCGCCATTACGCTGGTTATCGCCCTGAGCCTGGGCGTGTTCAGCACGCTGCCCGGCGTCCTGGCCATCGGGGAAGTCACGCCGACGCCCGCTGCTCAGCCGCAGCCGACCCAGCCCCCGGCCCCGGCGGAGCCGCTCGATGATGCGGCGGTCGAAGCCCTGTTCGATCAGGCATTGAGCGCGTTCCAGGAAGGCAATTTTGAAGAGGCGATCCGCGTCATGGACGAGGTGCTGGCCGCCGACCCCGAAAATGCAGAAGCCTGGATCGTGCGCGGCCTGGCATACGGCCAGCAGGGGGATTTCGAGCGCAGCATTGATGATGTCACGCAGGCCATCCTGCTGGTGCCCTGGGCCTGGGATTTCTACACCTTCCGGGGTGATGCCTACGCCCAGGCCGGTGAATTCAACGAAGCGTTGAACGATTACAGCACAGCGCTGGAACTCAACCCGCGCTACGCACAGGCCCACGCCAGCCGCTCGGCGGTGCTGCGCCTGCTCTCGCGCAACGACGAAGCCCGCATCTATGAGACGATTGCCCAGGGCATCGCCTCGTTTGAGAACGGCAGCGGCGTCGATGCTGTCGGTCTGTATTCGGATGCGATCTCGCTGGCAGGGGGTGACGAACGCGCCCTGGCCTACGCCTACTACAATCGCGGGCTGGCCTTCTACACGCTGGAAGATCTGACCAGCGCCATCGAAGACTACACCGAAGCAGCGCGCAACTATCCCGACATGCATGATGCCTATCTGGCACGCGGCATCGCCTACCGGGAAGACGGCGATATTGAATTGGCGGGCGTGGATTTTCTGCGGCGCATCGAACTGCTGGAGAATGAGACAGTCACGGAAACAGTCCCCCTGGGCGATACCCGCGATGTCGAGATGGCTTACGGCAACGTCTACCGGCTGAGCTTTGAGGGGCGCGGCGGCGACAACGTCACGCTAACAGCCCGCGATCTGGAAGGCGTGTCGGTTGATCCGCTGATTGTCTTGCTCAACGAGGCGGGTGAGCCGATTGCGGGTGATGATGACTTCGGCGGTGGCCTGGATTCGCTGATTGAGGACTTCCGCCTGCCGAGCGATGGCATCTATACGCTGGTCGTCAGCCATGCCAACGGCGGTTTCAACGGCGTCGTCCGCGTGACGCTGGGCTGCACGGCGGATATCTGCTAACGACCATCGCATTACGAACACATCAGCAGCCCGCCCGGACAAGATGCCCCGGGCGGGCTGTGCTGTCTGGCCCCTTGTCGCAACCTTAAGCCTCATTTAAACTGTCTGCCACTTACACTACAGACGCAGAACGGGTGCAGCCATGTCCGAAGCCCCGCTTCCGGAGACCGAAATGCCCACGCAAATCATGGTCGTCTCACCGACCTATAACGAGCGCGAGAACGTGCCCCGATTGGCGGCAGGTCTGTTCGCGCTGGATATACCCAACCTGCGTCTTTTGATCGTGGATGACAACTCGCCGGATGGCACCGCTGATGTCGCTGAACAGCTCAGCGCGCAGTATGGCGGGCGCATCCACGTGCTGCGGCGCACCGGGCCGAAAGGCTTCGCCGTGTCGTATCTGGATGGCTTTCAGGAAGCGGCGCGGCTGGGCGCAGATGTCATCGTGCAGATGGACGCCGATCTGAGTCACCAGCCCAAGCACCTGCCGGAGATGCTGGCAAAACTGCGGCAGGGCTATGACGTGGTCATCGGCTCGCGTTATGTGCCTGGCGGCGGTGTGGATGTGAACTGGTCACCGTATCGTAAGTTCTTATCGGCATGGGCTAACCGCGTCTACACGCCGACATTGCTGCGGATGCCCATCAGCGACGCGACCAGCGGCTATCGTGCGTGGCGCACCGACGCCCTGCTGAGCCTGAACGTCGAGACGATCCACGCTAACGGCTATGTGTTCCTGGTAGAGCTGATTTATGTGGCTTACAAGCTCGGCTGCCGCATTGGCGAATCCCCGATTTACTTCCCCGATCGCCAGCATGGCGACAGCAAGATGAGCAGCAGGATCGCCCTGGAGGCGGCGCTGCGCGTCTGGCAGATTTTGTGGCGCTATCGGCATCTGACGCCTGCTCACCGCAAGCCGGGTAACCTGGCCCCGGTCGAGCAGGACGCCATCCGCTGAGCTGATTTTAGGCGTTGGTCGCGGGCCGGATCTCGAGGTAATCCAGCCTGGTGCGGCGCAGACGTCCCATCAGCATGAAGGCCATCTTCTTCCAGCCATATTTGGCGTTGAGCAGCTTATCAGCACGCTGATGCTCTGATTCAGGCAGGATGTGCCCGTCAGCGTTAAGACGCACGTCGTTGATCGGGTTGCCGCGCACATCGCACGGGGCCAGCTCGACGCGGGCCGTGTGACGCAGTCGCTTGACCTTGCCGCTGTTGGCCTGCGTCATGACGACCAGACGCGGTCCCTGTGCATCGTGCTCGATGGCGAACCAGACGGGGGTCGGTACAGCGACGCCGGTCTTGCGGTAGGTCGTCAGGCGGACATACTCCGCACCTTTCAGCATGTTGAAATCTGATTCTGGTGCCCTCGTTTTTTCGTCGTACTCGTAGCTTTGCGTGACGGCCATGTCGTCTCCCTGACCACTCTCCGCGAACGTTTATGATTCGGACGATACACGCATCAGCTAAAGGGCAAATGATAAGGACTTGATAAGTCCTTGTGAAAGGGCCGCAGACAGCCTAGAGATAGCGGCGCGCCCAGGCAGGTGGCAGAACGTAACTGAGCAGCAGCATCAGGCGGCGCATGCGACTGGGATGCAGGGCGAGCGCTGCGCGCCAGCTCTGACGACTGAGCGCCATATCGCCGGCCTGCCACGCGCCGACAGCCAGCGTGTGATGGCGGCCTGCTTCGACCTGATCATACTGCGCGGCGGTATAACAGCCGTGCTCCACGGCGAGCGTACGCGCCCGCTGCACGGCCAGCAGTCGCCCTTTGAGCATGGCCAGCCGATTGCCGGAGAACGAGCCGGGCTGTACGCGGTATTCCACCAGGGGCATATCAACGGGGACGAAGGGAAACGCCGCCGCCAGCCGCAGGATCAGGTCCCAGTCCTGCGCTGCCAGCCGACCGGCCTCCCAGAAGCCGCCGACGGCGTCATAGGCGCTGCGTCGCAGCAGCATACACCCCGTCTGAAAGGGCATCCCGCCTTGATTGAGCACCGCACAGAAGCGGTCGTCTTCGACAAGTGGCGGCGGGTCTTCATCGAGTGGGGAGCCTGCGGCGTCGATGCGCCGGTAGCGCGTGTAGGCCAGGGCGGCATCTGGGCGGGCGGCCAGTGCGTCGTAGCAGATGGCGACCTTCTCCGGTAGCAGGCGGTCGTCGGCGTCGATGAACTGGATGTAATCGCCCTGTGCGGCCTGGATGCCGCGATGCCGGGCGATGGCCGGGCCGCTGTTCGCCTGGCGGATGAGCTTCACCTGCTGGCCGTAGGTGGCCGCGATGAAATCGCCGGTGCCATCCTGCGAGCCGTCATCGACGACGATGATTTCGATGGGCTTGTATGTCTGGTTGAGGGCGCTGTCGATTGTCTCAGCAATGGTGTGGCGCGCCTGATAAGCGGGGATGACGATAGATACCAACGGGCCGTCAGTCATGGGATGGTCGCCTCCAGCGTGGTCGCCTGTTGCAGCGCCTCCGTAAACAAACTGCGTAAACAAAAGACCCGCCGTGCGGCGGGTGATCTCGTTGTGCTGAGGGCCAGACTTGAACTGGCGACCCTCGCATTTTCAGTGCGATGCTCTACCAACTGAGCTACCTCAGCTTGAAGTGGCCGTATTGTAACTGTGACGGGCACTATGTGTCAATGGCAACTGTGCCGCCTGGCGATCGTGTTCGTCAAAAAACCACACAGAAAAACTACGCCCGCACGATCCCTCATCGTCTGTTGACGCAGGCTCTACAACTTTCTAATATGGGCCTGCGTATAATAGGATAAGTCAGCATCTAAACGGGACGCAGTCTATGCGGTCGCCTGAGTGGTCCGCGAGGGCTGATCGACCCCCACAATCGTGTTAGAATAACCAGAACGAGCCACCAGATTATGAACGATGATAACGAAATCACAATCTGGAAAGTGATAAGCACGGTCGGTAAGGGCGTGGCCAAGTCGATAGAAATGGTCGGCGAAGGCGTCAATGCGACCGTCAATGCGGTTAATAGCAGCAAAATCGCAGTGAGGGATTCCATGCCGGTCACAGAGATCACATCCATCTTCAACACCACAGATAAGACGATCCGCTTTGTTAACCGGGAGACCGCGCGCGATGAGCGCGAAATCCTGGGCCAGAGCGCCGCAACACTGAAGACAGAGAATACCGCCGGGGCATGGGTGCCCTGGTATGATCCGCCACGCTTCGCGGAGTTCGCGCGGCGTCGCCTGGAAATCCTGGTCGAGGGCGTGCCGGTGATCTACATCTGGCAGCGCGGTGATTACATCTACTGGACGAACCGTCTCGATAGCGAGGGCCGCCCGGCCAAAGCCTACAAGATGCAGGGCGTGACCCACGTCGGCGGCAGGCGTACGCTGGTCGTGCGCAATGACCCGGACCAGGGCTACAGCGCCTTCCTCTCTAACGTCGTTGAGGGCGGTAAATAACCGCTCACGCGCAGTACACTTTCCAATCCATAGCGTGCCGTGACGTGTTGCCCGGCTGTCGGTTGTCATGAAAACCGGCAGTTCCGGGCTTCTTTAGCGTTCCTGGGGCAACTTGGCGCTACACTGGTGTATAGCGCGTGTGGATCGTCTCATGAGAGAGGATTCTTCACGGTTTCTCATAAAACAGCGATAAAGTGCTCGTCACAACCATGAATGCGCGCCTGATCTGCTGTTATACTGAGACCGAACTGTGCGCGAATAATTTGTTTCAGAACATGTGTCTTTCAGTCAACCTGTGTAACGAGACCAGGAAACAACTATGGCACCTCTACCCCGTATTATGACGATTGATCCAGCCGGCGGCGTCGCCAAACAGGTTCGGGCCGCTATCGACCTCATGGATCGTATTGTCATCCAGATCGACATACCGAATGCGGACGAAGCCCTGCAGGAGTTGCAGCGGGCGGCTTGCAATGTGGTTGTCGCCAACTGGCACTGCGGGGAGAACCTCGTCGGTTGGGAGCTGGCAGGCGAGATCAAACGCCTTTCGCCGGAGACAGCCGTCATTGTCCTGGGCGATTACAGCGCGCCTGCCTTCGATGATGACGATGATATGCTGTCGTCGTCGCCCTTCGTGTATCTGCGCCGCCCATTCGAAGTCGAGACATTCCTGCGCGCTTTGCGCGCCGCCCTGGAAGGCGGCGACGTCTTCGCGGCGCTGAAGCCTGTACAGCCTGTCCAGATTGCCGCGCCTGACGAAGACTTCGGCCCGGTGCCGGATCTCAACCTCAATCGCGCCGCTGACCTGCTCGACGTGCTGCAGCGCGAACTCAACTCGCTGGCGATCCTGCTCATGACGCGGGAGGGTAATGTCCTGCTGGAGCACGGCGCTCAGGCTGATGTCAATCTGATGCAACTGGCGCACACGCTGGCCCCGGCCATCATCTCCAATCTGCGCCTCAAACATGTGGTCGGTGGCAATGCGACGACCCTGCAGTTCTATGATGGCGAAGAATATGATGTCTTCGTCGTGTCGGTCGGGCTGCATCACTTCCTGTGCATCCTCTTCGACGGGGAGCGCGGGGCGCGCCAACTGGGCATCGTCAGTCGCTACGGACGCCGCACAGCGGAAGACCTCATCGCCCTGATGGGTGCTCAGGCCTGGATGCTCATGCGCCCGGTCGTCGTGGAAGAACCGCCACAGCAGGCCCGTACCGAGATGCCGGCCCGTGCGGCCTGGTCCGGTGTGGAGCGCACAGAGCCGGACGTTGACCTCGAACCGGCGGAACTGCTCGATCTGGATGAACCCCCCGCCCAGCCCGAGCAGCCTGAAGAAACCGTACCCATGGCCGCGATCCCTGACCTGGATGTGGACCGGCTGTTCGCGGTTGATGTGGACGAAGGCGCTGATCTGTTCGACGATATCGACGCCCTGGCCCAGATCGCCCGCGACGAGCAGCGCTCCGATGCGCTCTCGATGGACCAGGCGACGGAACTGGGCCTGATTAATCGCTGATTGACATAATCACCCTGACAATTGACCCGTACCAGCGCGCTATCTGTCGTGTCTCTCGATAGGACATAAGCCTTACACTTCCTGGCTGTGCCTGACGGTATAATTGGGACGTGGCCGTACTCGTTTGATGACGCAGCATGACATATGCTGTGTACCGGGGAAGCAGCGCATCCAGGCAACACATCGACGAAGCCACCAACGCACGGACAGAGGGAGAAGTCGCGTGGTGAATGACCTTATCGGCAGGATATTGGGTGACTACCGGTTGGAGAGCAAGCTGGCCAGCGGCGGCATGTCACATGTCTACATCGGTGTGGATGTCTCACTGGGACGCCGGGCCGCCGTAAAAATCCTGACGCCTGATTTCAGAGAGCGCGATGAATATCTGGTCGGGCGCTTTCAGCGCGAGGCGCGCGCCATCGGCCAGCTAGAGCATGATAATATCGTGCCGTTGTATCAGTATGGCGAACAGGATGGTCTGCTGTTCCTCGCTATGCGTTACGTTGATGGCCCGGACCTGGCCGACGTCCTCAAGAATTATCGCCACAACGGCGAGCTGATGCCCGTACAGCGGGCACTGCATATCCTCGAACAGGTGGCGATCGCCCTCGATTATGCGCATACGCGCGGCATCATTCACCGCGATGTGAAGCCCTCGAATGTGCTCCTGGGCGAGCGTGACAAAGCCATTTTGACGGACTTCGGCCTCGCCTTGTGGGAAGACGTTGACCGCTCCATGGGGACGGCCTTTGGTACGCCGCGTTACATCGCCCCGGAGCAGGCGTCAGATTCGCAGACGGCCTGTCCGCAGAGTGATATCTACAGCCTGGGCGTGGTCGCCTACGAGATACTGACCGGACAGCGCGTCTTCAACGGGCAGAATGCGATGGAAATCGCACTGGCGCACATTAATGAGCCGCCGCTGTCGCCGCGCATCCACGTGCCGAGCATCCCGTATGCTGCGGAAGCGGCGCTGCTGCAGGCGCTGAGCAAAGCGCCGGAAGATCGCCAGCCGACGGCAGTCACCTTTATACATGCGTTGAAGCAGGCCTACGATATCGCCCACGATGAGTATGGCATGACGCTGCCTATGCGCATGGAGCCGCTGTCCAACATCGATCAAACGGCGGCGACACCCTACCTGCCGGGCGAGCTGGAAGCCTCGCGGCAGTCCGCGGTGACGCCAGTCGTTGCGGATGAAGTCGACGCGCTGCTGGCTAGCTGGGATGAGCCGATCGCCGCACCCGTCCCTCCTGAACAGCCGGAGACCGACGCCGCATCCGAGCCAGCCTCTGGCGTGACGCCACTGCTGCAGGCGGAAACCACGCCGGAACTCAGCACAACGGCTGGGGGCAGGTCGCGTGTGATGCTGCTCGCGCTGCCGGTGCTGGCGATCATTGTGGTGGCGGGCCTGCTGATGACGCAGAGCGGCGCGCCCGCTGATTCAGGCGCGGGGGGGACGCCGGGCGCGGGGATGAGCGTGCTGCTGCCGACTGTCGCACCGGACGAGGCGCGGCTTGTGCTGCGCTACAACGATAATCTGCTGGCGCTGGTCAACACCAGCCCGGCCGCATTGAATCTAAGCCGCCTGACGCTGCAATCAGACGATGCCCGCTTCGCACTTGATGTTGAGCTGGGGGGCGGTCTGCTGGCGCCGGGGGCCTGCGTGCCGCTGGTGGTGGGACAGGCACCGCTGCTGCCTGCGGATTGGGACTGTCAGCCGGTGCGAACAACCTTCCTGGCGCAGGACGCGCCCCGCTTCTGGCTGGCGGAACAGGCAGAAGATCAGCGTTTCCGCGTCCTGGCGGATGGTCAGGAGTTGGCAACGTGCAATACGGTCGGCCGTCCGGTCGAACGGACGGAAACGCTGCGCTGTGAGCTGATCTGGCCGGATTTCGACAGTCAGCGCCTCGTCGGTGATGTGATGAGCAGTGAGATCGAATAAGCGCGCACCCTACGGTTCAGATAGAGCGCTTCACTGATCCGGCGCCTAACGGCATCCGCATCGGTGCGGTGTACACGCCGCCAGCATACCGGCGGCGCGGCTATGCCAGCGCCTGCGGCGCCGCACTGAGCCAGCTCATTCTCGATGCGGGAAGACGCTTCTGCTTTCTCTATACGGATTTAGCCAATCCGACCAGCAATCAAATCTACCAGCAGATTGGCTATGAGCACGTTAGTTATGTGATTGTGCTGCGGACGATCGCCGAAGATGTGACGTCCGGTCCGTGACGGCTCAGCGGTTGAGCTGTGCCAGCGGCAGCAGGCAGGTCGCGGTCGTCCCCTGGCCGTAGATGCTGTCGATCAGGAATTCCCCGCCGTAGCGCTGGACCAGTCGCTTGACGATGATCAGCCCCAGACCGGTGCCCTGCTGTTCGTATACATCTCGTTCAAACTGCATAAAGGCCCCTACGCTGTTGATCTGCTGTTGCTTCATGCCGCGCCCCCGGTCGCTGACGGAGAGGTAGTAGGCCGCGCCTTCCGCGCAGGCCGACACCCTGATCGGCGTGCCCGGCTCGGAGTAGATGCAGGCATTCTCTACCAGTTCGGCGACCATCCGGCGCAGTTGATGCTCCGGCAGACCGACAGGCGTGCGATGCAGATCGAGCTGCAGGTCGTCGATGCGACAGAGCGAGGTAGCCCGCTCTCTGGCGGTGTTGTCGATGGCTTCATCCGGGGCGAGCGTGGGTACGATTGGCTCATCACGGCGCGGCAACTGTAGTTCGCTGTAGCACAGGAACTTATCCGACAGCCGGTTGAGGCGCTTGGCGTAGTCGCCCATGGTTGTCAGCAGATCGTGATGAGGCTGGGTGCTATCATCATTGAGCATGACCTGCACGTAACCTTCCAGCACCATGACGATCGTGCGCAGCTCATGCGGCAGGGCAGTGGTTATGTTTTTGCGCAGCGTCTCCAGTTCGAAACGCAGGCGCGTCTCGTGACGGGCGTGCTTCTGAAAGGCCGCAGCGACGGCTTCGCGCAGTTCGTTCAGCGAGAAGGGCTTGGTCAGGTAATCATCCGCGCCCAGGTTCATGCCGCTGCGCATGTGTTCGCGATCAGCGAGCGCTGTCAGAAAGACGAAGGGCGTGTTCTGCGTCCCTGGATGATTGCGCAGCGCCCGCAGCACTTCGTAACCATCCATTTCCGGCATTGAGATATCGCACAGGACGAGGTGTGGCTGTTGTTCCTGCGCGAGGCGAACACCGTCCATGCCGTTATCAGTCGCCAGGATCAGATAATCTTTTTCGAGCGTGCGGACGATGAGATTGCGGGTGACGTCGGTATCTTCAATGACCAGAATTCTTGACATGGGTTCTCCGGTAATCTGACGCAGTTGGCTCGCGAGTGCTCATATGTCTGCTCGCGATCACCATATCGGCTTCGATGTTATGTTACTTAACTTTACAAAAGAATAATCTGATTTTTGTTGTCAGGCAAGTTAAGGTCACTGAGTTTGATGACTGTAAAGTACATAATTACCCGTTTGCCTGTGTGTCGAATTGTGCAGAATAGACAAAGTGCAATGGCTTCAGCGGATTCGTAAATTCCCACGAAATTTCAGGCGTTGTGGGCGCTCAAGGCGTCGCAGGCCGCCCTACAGATGATACACTGTAAGAAAATGTCACCTTCTGTGCGCCTCGATGACGTTCTGAACGCTCTCTGAGCGTCCAGCGTGCGTGTTTTGCGGGCTGCAAGGGTTATTCGAAAAGGATGTGAATCATGACACCGCCAGATACTCTGACTGTCAACCGAGACAATTTGCACAGTGCCGATTATATCGACCTGGAAAAGTCCTACGGGGCCAATAACTACAAGCCGCTGGACGTCGTCCTGGTGCGCGGCAAAGGCATCTGGGTGTGGGATGTCGAGGGCAAACGCTATCTGGATTTCCTCAGCGCCTACAGCGCGGTCAACCAGGGGCACGCTCACCCGCGCATTTATGAAGCGCTCGTACAACAAGCCCAAAAGCTGACGCTCAGCTCCCGCGCCTTCCGCAACGATCAGTTGCCACTGTTCGCCCAGCAGTTGTGCGAATTGACCGGCTATGAGCGTATGCTCCCCATGAACAGCGGTGCAGAAGCCGTCGAGACGGCTTTAAAACTGGCCCGCAAATGGGGCTACAAGGTTAAAGGTGTACCAGAAGATCAGGCCGAGATTATCACCTGTACGGGTAACTTCCAGGGGCGTACGATCAGCATCATCAGCTTCAGCGATGAGCCGCAGTACCGCGATGGCTTCGGCCCGTTCACGCCGGGGTTCAGGCAGGTGCCATATGGCGATGCCGCCGCGCTGGAAGCCGCCATCACACCGAATACGGTCGCCTTCTCTGTGGAGCCGATCCAGGGCGAAGGTGGCGTGATCGTCCCGCCGGAAGGCTATCTGCGGCAGGTGCGCGAGATTTGCACGCGCCATAACATCCTGCTGCTGACTGATGAAATCCAGACGGGGTTGGGCCGCACGGGCAAGCTGCTGTGCGGTCACTGGGATGATGTCCGTGCGGATATCGTCACGCTGGGCAAGGCGCTCTCCGGTGGGTTCTACCCTGTCTCCGCAGTGCTGGCAGATGCCGCCGTGATGGACGTCTTCAAGCCTGGCGACCACGGCAGCACCTTCGGCGGTAACCCGCTGGCATGCGCGATCGCCCGCGAAGCGCTCGACGTGCTGATTGACGAAAACCTGATCGACAACGCTCGCGAGATGGGCGACTATCTCATGGGGCGTCTGCGCGAGATCGATAGTCCGCACGTCAAGGAAGTGCGCGGGCGCGGGCTGCTCATCGGCGTGGAGCTGCATGAAACAGCAGGCGGGGCGCGCCGCTTCTGCGAGGCGCTCAAGGATCGCGGTCTGCTGTGCAAAGAGACACATCAGCGTATCATCCGTTTCGCGCCGCCGCTGGTCATCGATCAGGCCGATATCGACTGGGCGCTGGAGCACATCGAGGCCGTTCTGACGATGCTCTGAAAAGTGTTGTGAAAAGTGTTCTGAGCATCTGATGAATAATGCTCATGGTGGTTAACATAACACTCATCAACCGGTAGTAAGATAGCGAAGGTGACTGCCGTCAGGTTATATGAGTGAGTAAATACCTGTACGCGTTGACTTGTGGCTTTGATAAGGCTACACTGTCGGCAGCGTGAAGAAATGCACATAGAAAATCAAATGGAGCAATACGTGGTCCGTTACGCGCAGTGTTGTTGTTGTTGTCAGAGGCACGGAGGGCATCCGGCACTCTAGGCAGCGGCATTCCTGCAAAACAGACCCGTCAAGCCAACGAGACCAAAAGCGCGGACGCCCCAAAAGGCGACGCGCTTTTTTCATGCTCGTTGGCTTTTTTCATGGAAGAATGCTGTTGCGTTGGCGCATAAGCGCCTCATTATGATCGACCTGAACGTTCGACTTCGTGAGACAGTACATCGCAAACAAGATCGCAATGTTTTTGAGCCAGTAGCAAACGATCTGACATCAAACCACAGTTTGAAGAGGAACGCGATAACGCTATGAGCGCCATACGCAGACTAGAACAGGACATTCGCGGTGACAGCCTCGGCGCGCCAACCGGCGCCGTCAGCCTGGAAGCCCAGATTGGCAATACGCCGCTGCTCAGCTTCCGTCGGGTGACGGCGCATCTGCCGGAGAACGTGCGCGTCTACGCCAAAGCCGAGTGGACCAACCCCGGCGGCAGCGTCAAGGATCGCGCCGCACTGAACATCATTCTGGAAGCGGAGAAAACCGGCCAGCTTACGCCCGGCAAGACTATCCTGGATAGCACCAGCGGCAATACAGGCATCGCCTACGCCATGATCGGCGCGGCGCGGGGCTACCCGGTCAAGCTGTTTTTGCCAGCAAACGCCAGCCCGGAGCGCATGGCGATCCTGCGGGCTTACGGCGTCGATCTGGTGCTGACGGACCCGCTGGAGGGCAGTGACGGCAGCATCCGCGCAGTGCGGCAACTGGCCGCCGAATTCCCCGACGCCTACTTCTACGCCGATCAGTACAATAACCCGGCCAACTGGCAGGCGCACTATCGCACGACGGGCGTTGAAATCTGGCAGCAGACCAACGGCCAGGTGACGCACTTCGTCGCCGGGCTGGGCACCAGCGGCACGCTGATGGGCACCGGCCAGCGTCTGAAGGACTATAACCCGGCTGTGCAGGTCATTAGTGCGCAGCCTGATTCGCCTTTTCATGGTGTCGAAGGCTGGAAGCACATGCCGACGGCGATTAAACCGGGCATATACGCGGCGGAGTTCGCGGATCGTAATCTGGAGATCAGCACGGAGGCGGCCTACGCGATGGCGCGCCAGCTCGCCCGCCATGAGGGTTATCTGGTGGGCATCAGTGCGGCGGCGGCGATGATCGCCGCGCTGACCGTCGCTGAGCAGCAGGCCGAACTGGGCCAGCCTGCGACCGTCGTCACGCTCTTCCCGGATAACGCTTACAAGTATCTCAGCGAGGGCTTCTGGGCGGCGGAGTGACGCACGCAGCACAGCAGCATCATGCAAACAGGGCCGGAGTAAACCGGCCCTGCGAGTTTTTCGGGTTATAGCGCGTCGGGTTTAGTAGGCGACGCGGTGGCAGGCGGCCCAGTGACCGGGCGTGTGCTCGATCAGCGGCGGGTCTGGCTCCTGATAGCACAGGTCGAAGCTGACCGGGCAGCGCGTGTTGAAGTTGCAGCCGATCGGCGGGTTGGCCGGGCTGGGCAGGTCGCCCTTGATGATGATGCGGCGGCGCGTGGCTTCCTTCGACGGGTCCGGCTCCGGCACCGCGCTCAGCAGGGCCTGGGTGTAGGGATGCAGCGGATTGTCGTAGACTTCACTCGTCGGCCCAAGCTCGACGATCTTGCCCAGGTACATCACGGCGACGCGGTCGCAGATGTGGCGCACCATCGACAGATCATGAGCGATGAACAGATATGTCAGGCCGAGTTCTGCCTGCAGATCTTCCATCAGGTTGACGACCTGCGCCTGAATCGACACGTCCAGCGCGGAGATCGGCTCGTCGGCGACGATGAAGCTCGGCTGCAGGGCCAGGGCGCGGGCGATACCGATGCGCTGGCGCTGACCGCCGGAGAATTCGTGCGGGTAGCGGTTGATGAAGTAGGGGTTGAGACCTACTTTTTCCATCAGGCCTTCGACATATTCCTGACGTTCGCGCTTGTTGGGGTACATCCCGTGGATCTGCAGCGGCTCGCTAACGATGCTGCCGACCGTCATACGCGGGTTGAGGCTGGCGAATGGGTCCTGGAAGATGATCTGCATCTGACGACGCATCAGGCGAAGGTCGTTGCCTTTCATCATCGTCAGGTCGCGGCCTTCGAATTCGACAGTGCCATCCGTTGGGCGATAGAGCTGCAGGACGGTACGGCCAGTGGTGCTCTTGCCGCAGCCACTTTCACCGACGAGGCCCAGGGTTTCGCCGCGTAAGACGTCGAAGCTGATCCCGTCGACGGCCTTCACCGCGCCGACCTGGCGCTGCAGAATGAAGCCCGACGTAATAGGGAAGTGCTTCTTCAGGTTTTTGACCCGCAGGATGACATCCTGCTTTTTGGCCTTGTCGGCGCTTTGCGCCGGTTTTTCCATCACGCTAGACATTCGCAGCGGCCTCCTGTTCGCGTTCCTTGCGTATTTCTTCTCTCAGGTCGTACCAGGCCGCAACCATGTGTTCTGGATGGCCGTCTTCGACGGGTCGCAGCGGTGGCATTTCTTCAAAGCAGCGTTCGGTCGCGTATGGGTTACGCGGTGCGAACGGATCGCCAGTGGGTTTGATGCGCATATCGGGTGGCGAGCCTTCGATCTGGACGAGCTTCTCGTTGCTGCCATCCAGACGGGGCAGGCTGCGCAGCAGGCCCAGGGTGTAGGCGCTGCGCGTGTCGTTGAAGACCTCTTTCGTCGGGCCGCGCTCAACGATCCGGCCGCCGTACATCACCTGGATGGTATCCGACAGACCCGCCACGACGCCCAGGTCGTGGGTGATCCAGATGATCGCCATGTTAAATTCTTCCTTAAGCTGCTTGACCAGCTCCAGAATCTGCGCCTGGATCGTCACGTCGAGCGCGGTCGTCGGCTCGTCGGCGATCAGCAGTTTGGGGTTGCAACTGAGGCCCATCGCGATCATCACGCGCTGACGCATACCACCGGAGAACTGATGCGGGTAGTCATCAAGGCGTTTGGCCGCGTCGGGGATGCCGACCAGGTCGAGCAGTTCGGCAGCGCGGCGGCGGGCCTGGTTGTTATTCATGCCCAGGTGCAGCTTGAGCGCTTCCGTGATCTGGGTGCCGATAGTCAGCACCGGGTTGAGCGAGGTCATGGGGTCCTGGAAGATCATGGCGATCTCTTTGCCACGCACCAGGCGCATCTGCTCAGACGTCATCTTGAGCAGATCACGGCCTTCAAAAATGACCTGGCCGCTTTCGACTTTCCCTGGGGGGCTGGGGATCAGGCCCATGATAGCCAGCGCGTGGACGCTCTTACCGCTACCGCTTTCGCCCACGACGCCCAGCGTCTCACCTTCGTTGAGCACATACGATACCCCATTGACGGCGTATACGGTGCCCTCTTGCGTGTAGAACCTCACGACAAGGTCTTTGACTTCCATCAGGACGCCCAAGGGTCTTACCTCCTTAAAGCGCTTTTTACCAGCACAGCAACCCACGACAACACCGTCGCGGGTTGAGCCGGAAACGCCATGCTCATTGATTTAGACTCAGGACAAGAGTTTGCACAATCTGAAAGCGAATGTCAAGCAATCTATGACGAACTTCAGGTGGGTTAGTTTGGGTATACTAGCCAGACGTTATGAAGAAATCATGAAGATTGACTTGTGAGCGGCTGAAAGCCTGTCCTGCATACTGGTTTTTATTATAGGCCGGAGTCGAACATACGGTCAAGCAGCAGTTCGCTATCGGCATCGGCGACGACCGTCAGCACGTCGCCGGGCAGGATTTGCGTATCGCCATGCGGCACGATCAGCCGCCCGCGCCGCTGTATACTGGCGATGACGGCTTCTGGCGGCCAGCGCACGTCTTTGATCTTCTGGCCGCAGACGGGCGTATGCTTGCGCACCGGGTATTCCAGGACGTGCGCGCCGGTCAGCCGGTTCAGCCTGATCTGCTCCGCCATGTGCTGGTCGCGCAGTTTACGGGCGACCGCGGCGTTATAAGCGGTCATGATGTCATGGCGGCGCAGCAGCCCGACGAGTTCACCTTTTTCCATATCGACCACCGGCAGGCGGCCGATGTCATTCGCGCCCATCTTGCGGATTGCAGTCCACAGCGCTTCATCCGGAGAGGCCGTCACCAGATCGGTGGAGCAGATGTCGCCCACTGTCAGGTTGTTGCGCGTGCCGTTTTCATGAAGTGCGCGTTCGAAGGCGGCCTGAAGATCGCCCAGGGTGACGATGCCGTACAGGCTGTCATGACCTTTTTTGACGACGCACAGCGCCCGCGTATGCAGGTCATGGAAAGCGTCGCGCAGTTCGCGCAGGCTGGCGCTGGCGTGGATGGTCGGCGCGGGGCTGATCATCGCCTCGCCGACGGTGACGCCCTGCATCAGATCGATGTCGCGGCCTTCGCTGAGGACGAGGCCGCTGCGGACGAGGCTCGTCTGATAAATGCCCTGCGTCCCGGTGCGCTCCATGACCAGTGTGCAGATGCCCGCCGTAAGCATCATCGGCAGGATGAGTGCGTAATCGTCCGTGATCTCAAAGACGAGCATGATGGCCGTGACGGGGGCGCGCACGATCCCTGCCAGCAGGCCGGCCATGCCAGCGATCGCGTATGTCTGTGGCGTGCCGACGATGGACTGTGGTAAGAGCGTGCCGACGAGGATGCCGTAAGCGTCACCCAGGACGATGCCGACGAACAGCGTCGGCGCGAACACCCCGCCGACGAAGAACTCACCGCCGATACTGGTCGCTGTCATCACCCATTTGACCACGCCGAGCACCAGCAGCAGCCCCAGGTTCATCTGAACTTCGCCAATCAGCACCTCGTGCATGAAGGCCTCGCCCGGCCCGAGGATCTGCGGGAAGGCGATACCCACCACGCCGACGACGATGCCCGTCAGGGCGGTGCGCAGCGGCAGGCTGAGCTTCAGGCGGGATTTGAGCAGATCGCCCCATTGGGACTTCCACCAATAGAAAAAGCGCACGCAGCTCACCGAGACGAACGCCATCAGCAGGCCGAGCAGGGCGTAAAAGATCAGCTGTAGCGGGTTGCCCAGGATGAACGACAGACCATCGAAGATCGGGCTGGCACCCTGCACCGCCCGTGTGAAGCCCGACGCCACCACCGCCGCCAGTACGACGATCCCGAAGCTGGTCGATGTGAACTCGCGCAGGATGATCTCCATGGCGAAGAAGACGCCCGCAATCGGCGCGTTGAACGCCGCCGCGATCGCGCTCGCGCCACCTGCGGCCACCAGCAGGCGGATGTATTCTTCGCGCAGGCGCAGCCGCTGACCCAGGAACGATCCCAGGTTGCTGCCGATCTGCACGGACGGGTCCTCCGGGCCGACAGATGCCCCGGCCCCCAGCGAGAGGACCGAGGCGATGGTATTGGGGATCGCGCGTCGGTACGGCAGGCGTCCGCCGGCCAGCGCGACAGCTTCAATGATGCCTGATACGCCATGATGTCGCTCATGACCGACGAAGCGCTGCATGATAAACCCCACCAGCAGGCCCGCGCCCGCCAGGAATATCGCCCCCGATATCTGTGGATGGATGCCGCTGCCCGCGAGCATCAGCTCGATGTCGATCAGCAGCGTATCGACCAGTTCAATAGCGCCACGAAATAGGGCGACGCCCATGCCCGTCGTCAGCCCGACGATCACCGCCAGCAACAGCAGCATCGTATTGGCTGAAATCGGCAGGCGATTCATCAAACGGCGGGGATAGTGGATCATAGGATCGGCGCTAGCGCTATTGAGGGTAGGTTGGATCGCAAGTGCGAACACGCTCATTATACGATCGCCTTGTTGCGCTGCAATACGCAGGATATGCGCCTCACCTCCGGCGGATCAACGGATGAGCGCTGACCTGCGCCTCACTCAGAAGGTCACATCGGGGCCTCATCCATGGCTTACATGATAGGAGTATGCTGGGCCGATGTGTGGGGTGGGGGCATCTGTGGGTGCCTCTTCCTGACAATACCGTCTAAAGCGATGGACATGCATCGAACGAGGAGCGATTTGTTGTGATGCACACCAGTCTTATAAGAAGCAATCTGACGCGAATCGGCCTGTTCGCCCTGCTGATTGGCCTGCTGATTGGCCTGTGGACGCTGGCGATGCCGGTTCAGGCGCAGCAGACCGGCTGTGAAGCCCGGACGCCCGCCGGTGAGACGCGCCAGGCGCTGCAGGTCGGCGATAGCGAGCGGGATTTCCTGCTTTATGTGCCGGAAGCGCACGCTGACGCGGGGCCGCTGCCGGTGGTCGTGGTGCTGCATGGCTTCACGGATAATGCGCGCGGCATCCGCGACGACAGCGACTTCAACCGGCTGGCGGATGAGCACGGCTTCATCGCCATGTATCCGCAGGGGCTGGGTATACCCCCGCGCTGGAACAACGGCCTGAGCTTCTTCCAGCGGCGCGATGATCCACGCGATGTGGATTTCCTGCGGGCGCTCGTCCCCCATCTGGCGGAGATCGCCTGCGTGGATACCGACCGCGTCTACATTACCGGCTTCAGTGCCGGGGGCGGTATGGCGCACCGCGCCGCCTGTGAACTCAGCGACGTTTATGCGGCGGCGGGCACCGTCGCCGGGGCTTTCAGCGAAATCCTGAATGGCTGCCAGCCGGAGCGCCCGGTGCCGATGATCGCCATCCACGGGACGGATGATAACGTCGTGCCCTATGAGGGCGACGGTACCTGGCTGCCGGATATCAACGAATGGGCCGCCGAGTGGGCGGAACGTAATGAATGTACCACCGTGTCGGTGACGCTGCCCGCGCCCGGTGATGACGTCAGCGGCATTGCCTATACCGGCTGCGCCGCCGATGCCGAGGTCGTACTGTATACCGTCGATGGCGGCGGGCACACCTGGCCCGGCGATCCTGAGCCGCTGCCGGAGCGCTTCGGCGTGACCAGTGAGGTCAGCGCGAGTGCGCTTCAGTGGCAGTTCTTCAGCCGGTTTCGCCTGCCCTGAGCTGTACCTTGCAAGAACCTGTGGCCTCTGACACAATCTCGGATGGCCACAGGCCGAACCCGGCCATTGGCCCATCTGTTTACCAAGTATGGGAAGCTCCGTGGATACAGCTTTGCAACATGCGCTGTACGGCACCCCGCTCGTTAACCAACAACCCAGGGGGGACGCCCAGGTTCTGGGCCTCACCCCTGGTTTAAGTCCAGAAGACGTTGTTCTGCTGCATGAAGAAGCTGCGCTGCTGCCCTTCGCGGATAAATCGCTCGGGTCGCTGACGCGCTCGCTGGCGCTGGTGCCGTCCAGCCTGCGCCCGGATATACGCGTGCTGGCCCGTGCGGAGATTGTGCGCGGCTCGCCGGTGACGCAGCTTGTGATCGTGCCCCTTACTTTGTGGGGAAGCCTGAACGCGGATATAAACTATCTGCGCCGCCTGATGCAGCGGCCGCTGGACGTCAACGCCATCACGAACGTGCCGCTGACGCCTATGCCCGTCTCAACTGAGCTGCCGACCTACAACCGTCGCCAGCGCATCGAGCGGCTGTGTCAGGTGCTGCCGGATCATGACCTGCAAACCGGGCTTGGCCTGCTGGCGGCGCTGCTGCATCCGCTGCCGCTGGTGATCGATAACCTGCCGCCGCTGCTGGCACATCGTCTGCTGCTGCTGGATGGTCTGTTGGCACTGCTGCCAGCCCCCGCCCGCGCACAGATGACGTTCAACACGCACGCAAGCCGCGTCCGGCGCGATGTGCTCCTGCATTTTGATGGTGTCGCCGACGATCGCACAGAGGTCTGGCGCGTCGATGGCACGCAGATTCAACTCGATGGCACGCTGCTGGCGGCGAATCCTTATGTATCTTATCTGGTGTCGCTGTGGCAGGGCGATCTTGTGGCTTTCGCCGCCCAGCTCGACGCGCTGGAGGCGACTGCCCCGGCGCTGATGGCCCATCGCTCGCTGACGGATGGCTTATCTGCGGTGGCGGAGCGGCACCAGCGCGATGAGGCCGTCCGCAGTGGGTTTGAGGTCGATGTTGAAGACCTGCTGGCCGTGCTCGAAGGCGCTGCACCGCCGACCGGCGACCTGTACACGATCTACATTCAGCGCCTGTTCGAGAGCGTGCTGGAAGACCGCGACCAGGACGCCGCCGATGTGCTCATCGCTCGTCTGGATAATGACCCTGAACTGGAAGCGCGTCTGCTGCCGGTGTATACCGCCGCGCTGGAAGAACAGCCCGACGCGGCCTATTTCTTCGCACGGTCGCGTCTGAGTAACGGCGATCTCGACCCGGCCTGGCTGTCGCGGCTGCACGCCGCCGCAGAAAACGCGCTGGATGTCGCTATCAGCAGCGGCCCGCCCGATACGATCCGCGACTGGCTGCGCCTGATCGCCCGCGAGCCTTCCGCCTATGAGCTGCGTGATCTGCTGCGGACGGGTCTGCTGGCTGCGCGTGAGCGCGCCCTCGAAGACGAAGCCCTCGCCAGCGACCTGCTGACGCTGGCCGTCAAGCGGGCGGATGATATCGTCGGGCGTCTGCTCAGCGATAGCGACTACCTGGAAGCGCTGCCGCGTTCCGTACACGCTGCCGTCATCGATCACGACCCGGTCGCTATTGAAAGTCAGGCGGATCAGCAGCGCGAATTATTCCTGTTGTCGGTCGAAGCGGTGATTGAGGCGCATATCCCCGCTCTGAGTGCTACCGCTATGCGCTCGCTGTGGGGCCTGCGCCGTCCGACGACGCCCATCTCCCTGACGGAGCCTTATCGACCGGATACGCTCATACGCCGCCTGCTGACTGAGGACGGCAACAGCCTGCTGGCCGGTGCGCAGGAGACGCTGCTTACGCTCATGCTGGCGGATGGCGAGGATGCGCTGTTCAAGAACATGTTGGCGTCGATACCGGAGCAGGAGCACCTGACTGACCTGCTGACGACCGCTTTCCAGGCCAGCGGCCGCAGCGAGACGGACCTCATCACGCTCGTCAGCAACCTGATCACCAGCGACCTCATATCGCCGGCACAGGTGGCTGAGATTTACGTCGCCCTGCTCGAAGCGCGTGATTGGGCCCCTGAATCCGAAGCACTGGCAGAGCAACTGGCGCGCCTGCTGAATCAGCGCCCGGAAGTCAGCGTCAGTACGCAGGTCTTGTGGAAAATGCTGGTCATGGCCGAGGCGACGCGCAGCGATCTGCTGGGGCGCACCGCGACCCGCCGCCTGCTCGACGGCCTGGAAGAGCAGCCTGTCGAGGCGCAACTGGTTGAATCTGTGCAGCGCCTGCGTAAGTCGCTCGGCTGGAGCGCGCCCAATCGCGCCACGCTGATGACCTGGTGGCGTTCGCATACCAATCGGCTGCCGGTGGCGCAATTGCAGAAGCTCGAGCGCGCGCTGGAAGGACAGCGCCCGGTCGATGAGCTGCGCAGCGTCGTGCAGACGGCGCTCGCCCTGCGCCGTATGATCGGCAGCAAGTCGCTCAGCGAATTTGCCGAGGAGATCAACACAGCCTATCGCGTATTGCAGACCATCGCGGAAGGCTTCGACGTTTCGGGTCGGTCGCTCTCCGTTGATGTGGTCACGCTGCGCACCATGCTGGAAAGCCGCGAGGATGAAATCCCTCCTGATGAGCGTCAGGTACTGGCGACCAATCTCAAGGAACTGGCCCAACTCCTGACGACTATGGCGGAAAATCGCAGCAAGCCCTCGCTCATACGTGGTGATGACGTCGTCGATCGTCAGCTCGCCAGCGGTGAACAGACGCCGCAGAGCGCCATCGACGTCATGAAGTGGCTCTCAGGGTATCTTGAGGGCGCACAAGCCGACGACGAAGAAGAGAGCTAAGCCGCGCCGCATCGCCGCCGTTGCTGAGGTCGCATTAATCCCCCACAAAGCCGCTTGTGGTATCGTTCACGAAGTTTTGAAAATTTGAAACGATCGGCTGAGTATGTTTCGTCCCATCATTGCCCGGCTGAGCCTGCGTCACAGCAGCCGACGCCTGCTGCAAAGCCTCCTGTTCATTGTGGGGGTGGCCCTCGGGGTGGCGGTGGTCGTCGCCGTTGACCTCGCTAATAACAGTGCCAGCCGCGCCTTCGCCCTCAGTACGGAGAGCATCACCGGGCGCGCCACCCATCAGATTACCGGCGGACCAGCGGGCCTGCCCACCGCGCTGTATACCACTCTGCGGCTCGACCTGGGCCTGCGCGATACCGCCCCGGTCATCGCGGAGAGCGTGCGCGCCGCCGAACTCGGTGATCAGCCGCTGCGCCTGCTCGGTGTGGACCCCTTCGCTGAGCCGCCTTTCCGTACTTATTTGCAGACGATCGAGGTCATTGGCGAAGCAGAAGCGGATGCCTTCACCGCGCTGACGGATTTCATCGCCCAGCCGGGGTCGGCGCTCATCAGTCAGGCGCTGGCGGATCGCTTCGATGTTGCGGCGGGCGATATGATCACGCTGCGCGTCGGGGCGCGACAGGTGGAAGTGCAGGTTGTCGGCCTGCTGCAGCCTGAAGATAACGTCAGCCGTCAGGCGCTGGATGACCTGCTGCTGACGGACATCGCCACCGCCCAGGAGATCGCCGGGCTGCCCGGTCGCATCAGCCGGGTTGACCTCATCCTGCCGGAAGGCTACGACACCAGCATCATTACTGGGGTGCTGCCACCGGGTGCCACCCTGGTCGATAATCGCAGCGGGGGCACGCTTTCGCAGATGACCGCCGCATTTGAGATCAACCTGCAGGCGCTGAGCCTGCTGGCGGTCGTGGTCGGCATCTTCCTGATTTACAACACGGTCACCTTCAACGTGGTGCAGCGCCGGGCGACCATCGGCATACTGCGCAGTCTGGGCGCGACCAGGGATCAGATCTTCAGCCTGATCGTGGGCGAGGCGCTGGTACTCGGGGCGATTGGCACTGTGCTTGGTCTGGCGCTGGGGATCATCTTCGGTCGGCTGACTGTGGGACTCGTCGCGCAGACGATCAGCGATCTGTACTTCAACGTGAACGTCACCGGCATCACTGTGGACCCGTTCACGCTGGTGAAGGGCGCGCTGCTTGGTCTGCTGGCGAGTTTCGGCGCGGCCTTCGTCCCCAGCCTGGATGCCACCCGGACTGCGCCCGCCGGGTCGCTGCAGCGCAGCGCCCTTGAGGAGCGCACGCGGCAGGCGCTGCCCCTGCTGACCGGCGCGGCTGTCGCGCTGTTGATCCTGGGTGTGCTGCTGCTGCAAATCCCGACGGACAGCCTGTTCATCAGCTTTGGCGCGCTGTTCGCCATTGTGCTGGGCGGCGCACTGCTGACGCCGCTGGCGCTGGTCGTCGGCCTGTCGCTGCTGACCCCGCTGACAGGGGGTTTGTTTGGTGTGCTGGGGCGGATGGCCCCGCGTGCGGTCGTGCGCTCACTCAGCCGGACGGGGATTGCTGTCGCGGCGCTGACGATTGCCGTCAGCGTGATCGTCGGCGTCAGCGTGATGATCGGCAGCTTCCGCAGTACCGTCGCGAACTGGCTGGATACTACGCTCGGCGCGGATATTTATATCAGCCCGCCGCTGCTGCAGAGCAATCAGGCGACGACGGACGTCAGCCCGGCGCTGGCGGAAGAAGTGCTGGCGGTGGCAGACGTCGAGCGTGTCTCGACGGCGCGGGCAGTCACCGTACCCGCCCCCGACTATCCTGATATGCTGCCGGTCAATCTGCTGGCGGCGGATTTTGACGTGGCGATGGGGGCGCGCCGGTTCGTGTGGAACGATGCCCAGAACGGCGACAGTCAGGCGGCGCTGGCCGGAGGGCAGATCATGGTGAGCGAGCCTTTTGCCTTCCGGCGCGGCATCAGCCCGGAGAACGACGAGCTGCGTCTGCTCACGGATGAGGGCCCGGTCACGTTTGAGGTCTTCGGCGTGTACTACGATTACGCCACCGACCAGGGTACAGTCTACATGAACCGCGATACTTATGATCGCTACTGGGACGACCCGTTCATCAGCTCGATTGCCGCTTTCGTCGCGCCAGATGCCGATCTGGACGCCGTCGTCGACACGCTGCGCACGGATGTCCTGATTGGCTACGCCCTGAACGTCCAGAGTAACCGCGATCTGCGGCAGGGCGTTTTTGAAGTATTCGACCGTACTTTTACGATTACGATTGCGCTGCGCCTGCTGGCGACGCTGGTCGCGTTTATTGGCATTCTGTCGGCGCTGCTGGCGCTCCAACTGGAGCAGACGCGGCAGTACGGCGTGATGCGCGCTACCGGCATGACGCCGGGGCAACTGCGGCGCTTCACATTCCTGCAGACGGGTCTGATGGGCTTCATCGCGGGGGTCATCGCCCTGCCGATTGGCGTAGCGCTGGCGGTTGTGCTGGTTGAGGTGATCAACGTGCGCAGTTTCGGCTGGTCGATGGACTTCAGCATCCCGCCACAGGAGCTGCTGGTGGCCTTCCTCGTGGCGCTGGTGGCAGCGCTGCTGGCAGGCATTTACCCCGCGCTGCGTCTGGCTTCGATGAATACGGTGCAGGCGCTGCGGAGCGAGTAGCAGCTAGGCGTTGGGGTGCGGTTGGATCGGTTCGCCGCGTGACCACGCCCCGACCAGCATAATCGACGGATAGAAGACCAGCTCCGGCAGGGCATCCCGTGGGAACCAGGCCGCGTCGGAAGCGTCGTCACCGGCGATTAACTGGCCGCTGGTGACCTGTGCCGCATACGCGATGACGATATCCGCCAGGCCCTCATCGCGGCGCGGGAAGACGGCCAACAGCCGCGTGAGATCGACGTTCAGCCCGGTTTCTTCCTGCACTTCGCGGATGGCGGCGTCTTCTGGCGTTTCGTCATAATCGACGAAGCCAGCAGGCATGGCCCACTTCCCCATCCCCGGGTCGTTGGCGCGCTGGACGAGCAGCACATGCGCGTCATCTTCATCGGTGATCATGACGACCACCGCCACCTTTGGATCAAAGTAGACGATGTGACCGCAATCCGGGCAGACGGGGCGCGTGCGCCCGTGCATGGGCCGCTGCTGAAGCTGGGTGCCGCAGGCCGGGCAGTAATTGGCGATCCGGCTCATGGCAGCGGTATACCGAGCGCGGTCAGGAGGGCGGCCAGCACACGGACCAGCGGCGCGGCGGCGGGTGCCTGCTCGATGATGGCGGCCAGCGCTGCGCGCACGCTCAGGCGCAGGCCATCCACAAACAGGGCAGGGTCAGGCGTGGCCAGCATGGGGTCCGCCTCGGCGGATTCAAAGCTCAGGCCCTCACTCTCCGCAGCGGAATCTGTCTCTGCTGCGTCGTCCGCGGCCCCGGCGGTTCGCGGCCCCGACGGGATCGAGGCGGCTTCGGGCATGGTCGCAATTTCCGGGGAAGGCAGCGGCATCTGCGTCGGCGCGGGCGCTACCGTGGGCGTTGTGGGCTGGCGCAGGTCCGGCGCGGCCTGGGCCGGCTCCTCAGCGATGGGCGGCACACTATCTGCCATCTCCGCCTCGGCGGCTTCTTCCACAGCGGCTTCTTCCACAGCGGCTTCTTCCACAGCGGTTTCTGGTGGGGCAGCTTGTGGCACGACATCGAGGACTTCGGGCTGCGCTGACCGGGCACCAGTGCCCACGCTGACATCCGCCGTCGCGGTGAAGACTGCGGCGACCTGCACCTGATCGCCGGGCTGCGTTGTGAGCGGCAGTTGATCGAAGATGACGAACAACCCGGCTGCGACGATCAGCACAGCCGCCGCAGCGGCGGTCAGCGGCTGCCAGATAGGGCGGCGCGGCGCGATGCGTGGCACGATGCGCGGGCGTATCTGCGGTGCAGCCTGAGATGCCCCGGTACGCGCAGCGTCAGCCTGAGCGACCATCTCCGGCGTCAGGGTGAAGTCGCGTGGCGCTTTGCGCTCCGGCAGGGCGCGCATCAGGGCGACCGTCTGCCGCAGCGTATCCAGCTCCTGCTGAAGGGCCGGTTCTGCACGCAGACGCGCTTCCAGATCACGCCGTTCATCGGCACTCAGGGCGTCATCAATATAGGCCGAAAGCAGTTCGGCGGTATCCGGGTTCAGCGCATCGTCTCGGAAATCCATGATCGTGTTTCGATTTTGGCTATGGTCCGGCTAGTTACTCATCCGTAAGACGAAATTCGGGCGGTAAAAGTTCCTTGACGGCCTGCAGGCAGCGGCGGACTGCCAGCCGCGCCCGGCTCAGGCGGGATTTGACAGTACCCAGGTTGATGCCGAGCGCTTCGGCGACCTCCTGGTAAGACTGCCCCTCGACATCCGCCATGACCAGCACCAGCCGCTGATCGTCGCCCAGGGCGCGGATGCAGTTTTCGACGGCGGCGTTAAGTTCGTTGGTTTGCGCGGCCTGCTCCGGTGAGGGCGCATCAGCAGGGAGGGGCGGGCCATCGTCACTGTCACCGCCGGGCAGGTCATCCAGATAATCCGCCGGGCGGCGCTGATAGCGACGCAGCTCGTCATAGCAGCGGTTGACGACGATGCGGCTCACCCAGGAGCGAAAACTACCCCCTCGGAAATCCGCCAGCTTGCGATAGGCCATCAGGAAGGCTTCCTGCGTCATGTCGGCGGCGCTGGCCGGGTCCGACATCAGCCGGTAGGCGATGCTGTAGATGCGATCCTGATAACGCAGCACCAGCCGGTTGAAAGCGTCGAGATCGCCCTGGCGTGCCTGATCGAGGAGCAGCGCCTCATCAAACTGAAGCGGATCAGGTTGTGCAGGGGTGCTGCGCGTGCCCTGATCTGTCGGCTGCATGGTGGGGTGCTGCCGTCGCTGCTGCGAGTCTGGCATTGACTTTTCCATCTGGCAGGTCTAGTATTTCTGATGAGCAGCGCGCCAGTCGGCTGCCGCAATTCGATCGAAATGCCGCCGGAGTGGTGAAACTGGCAAACACGATCGCCTCAAAAGCGATTGCCCTCTGGGCTTGTGGGTTCGAGTCCCACCTCCGGCACTGACGACCAGCAGCAATGCTGGTTTTTTGATCTCTGGTGGCCGGGCGCTACAGCGTCATCAGGTTGTATACGCAGGCCCGGCGCGCTCTGAAGCATACCACAAAAGCCCCCTGCTGTGTGAGGCGGGCGCATCGCGTAACTATGCCTGATCCCTGCATTTCCTCCTGATTTTTGCAGCTTTTGACATCACTGCCGCAACATATCAACCCTCATTACGTAAAGTGTGGTGTACGATGAAATAAGCCAAGGCGTCAGAGGCTGAGCACGACATAAGCTGTGCTTTAGCGCTTCGTTGGGCCTGGTTGTGCCCTTCAGACGCCTCTGATAGAATGCCATGTAGGACGTGGGGATAGGTGGCTTATGACAGACGCGAATCAACCAGCGCACAGCCGGTCGGCTTCGGGCAAGCCTGATCTGGGCGATGCGACCCAGGACTTACGCAAACACGCCGAAGAGGCGCTGCGTCTGTTAAGCCGTGCACAGGTCGAAGCTGCCGTCGTGGAAGCTGACGACGAAGGCGAAACCTACGACCTCAAAGATGCGGCCCGCGCTGCGCTCAACATGACGCAGCAGACGACATCACAGCCGGTACGTGGTGCCGCGCATTTCAGCGACGATCATCAATTGAAACTGCTGCTGGGTGATGAGCAGACCTTCGTGCTCAGTGTGGCCGATGTGTGTCGGGTTGGCCGGGGCGACATCGCAACGGATACCTATCCGGATGTTGACCTGGGACCGCATGGGGCGTATCGGTTGGGGGTCAGCCGCTATCACGCAGAAATCCGCCGCAGCGGTAACAGCCTACTTCTTGTCGATCTCAGCAGCCGCAATGGAACATCTATCAATGGCAGGCCGCTCCCACCGGACCAGCCATTCCGCCTGCATGATGGCGATACCATCCACTTTGGCGATCTGCCGGTGACTATCCGCTTCGTTTTGCGCTGAATGGTGGCAGTGATCCGGGGCTGATCGTGGCTCAGCGCCCCAGGATTGCGGCGACTTCGTCAGCGGCGCGCTCGGTTGCATAGAGGACCTGCGCCATCTGGACATCCTTCTCCACCAGCACAGCAACAGCCGCACGACCGGCAGGGTAAATGACCAGCGTGCCCTCTTCGCCCTGCATCAGCAACCGCTCAAGATCGCCCTGGGCCAGCCGCCCGAGCGTCTTTTCCGCCAGGCCGATGAGCGTTGCCGCCATCGCGGCGACCTGGGGGCTGCTGGTGGGGTTGTGCTCCGGGCTGTCTTCATCCGGGTAGGCCGCGACCAGCAGACCATCGATATTGACGATCACGGTCGCCTTCACGCCTTCTACAATATGGTGGAGCTTCTTGAGTTCGCTTTCGAGCGCCTCACTGCGGAATTTCTGCGTCATAGGTCTCTCTTCGCGCGTTTGTCCCCTTGTCGGTATTGAAGGTCGCACAGTGGGCAGCGCGCTCACTTACACGATGATACCTTCCCCGATGATAGCACGGTTTAGCCGTTTTTGCGCACGCTGAACCTTGATGTTGCGGTCGCTGCCGACCGTACCATCGTACTCTGATCACACGCGGATGGTGGGCTATGAAGTGCAGTTCTCATGTAATTCTAGGGCAGGTGTGCGGCTGTACGCACTATTCTTAACATCTGCACGTTACCATTTGCGGCCTGATCAATGAGGAAGTCAGGCTATGTCACAGCATCAGCAGCCAAAACAACTTAAACGAGAGCTGGGTGTATTCGGGGCCACGATGATGGGCCTGGGCAGCATTGTCGGCACCGGGATTTTCGTCAGCGTGGGGCTGGCGGCAGGTGTCGCGGGGCCGGCCGTCATCCTGGCGATTGCCTTTGCCGCCTTCGTCGCGACCTGCAACGGCCTCAACAGTGCGCAGCTTGCCGCCAATCATCCGGTCAGCGGCGGCACCTATGAATACGGTTATCGCTACCTCAACTCGCGCCTGGGCTTCACTGCGGGGTGGACGTTCCTGCTGGCGAAGAGCGCGTCGGCGGCGACGGCGGGGCTGGGCTTCGCCGGGTATTTGCTGGACGCGCTCGGCCTGGAGCCGGGCGGGCTGCTGGTGCCGCTGGCACTGGCGGCGGTGATCGGCTTTACGCTGCTCGTACTGACGGGCATCCGCCGCTCTAATCAGGTGAACATCATCATCGTCTCCGTCACGCTGGGGACGCTGCTGCTGTTCGCGGTGGGTGGCCTTTCATCGATCGATGGGGCTAACTTCCAACCGTTTTTCGTCAGTGGCGAAGAGGGCGAAGGCAGCACGCTGCCGCTGCTCCTGCAGGCGACAGCGCTGATGTTCGTGGCTTACACGGGCTACGGCCGTATCGCCACCCTGGGCGAAGAAGTGCGCCAGCCGCGCCGGACGATCCCCCGTGCGATTATCACCACGCTGATAACGACCATGATCCTGTATGTGGCGGTGGCGTTCGTCGGCGTAGGGATTATCGGCGCGCCGTCACTGGCTGATGCTGCCCGCGAGACTGCCGCCCCGCTGGAAATCGCCGCCCAGCAGACCGGTGTGCCGCTGCTGCCGCAGATCATCGCCGTGGGCGCGGTGACGGCCATGCTCGGCGTGCTGCTGAATCTGATACTCGGGCTTTCTCGCGTGCTGCTGGCGATGGGCCGCCGCCGTGATGTGCCCGCCTTCCTGGGGGAACTCAACGCCGCCGGGACCACGCCCACCGCCGCCGTCATCGTCATGGGGCTGATTATCGCCGGGCTGGTGCTCATCGGTGATGTGCGCGTGACCTGGTCCTTCAGCGCGTTCACCGTGCTGATCTACTATGCGATCACCAATCTGGCTGCCTTGCAGCTCAAGCCAGCGGAGCGCCTCTTCCCGCCGATTATCGCCTGGATGGGGCTGGCAGCCTGTCTGTTCCTCGCGTTCTGGGTGGAGCCGCCCTTCTGGCTGGCGGGGCTGGCCCTGATTGGGGTAGGCTTGGTCTGGCACGAGATTGCCCTGCGGCTGCGCAGGGCAGATGCTGCCACTACCTGAGCCAGTTTCACCCCGGAGGGGTAACATCATGAAACGCTTGCTGCGCGTCCTGCTGGTCATTGTACTGGTCGTGGCCGTCCTGCTGATCGTCCCGTATGTCATCCCATTGGATGACAGCGGCATCCCACCGGAACAGCTCGCTGATGCACAGGGCGAGTTCATCACAGTCGGCGACCATGCGCTGTACGTTCGCCAGACGCTGCCGCCTGATGGAGCCGACGACGCGCCCGCGCTGCTTATGGTCCATGGTTTGTTCGGCAATGGGGAGTCATGGCGCTATAACCGCGAGGCGCTGGCCGCAGCGGGCTATCGCGTCATCGCCTATGACCGGCTCGGCGCGGGCCTCAGCGATAAGCCCTGGGAGGGCGATTACAGCGCGTCGGGCCATGCGGAGATGGCGCTGGCGCTGCTCAACACACTGGACGTCGAGACGGCGACTCTGATTGGTCACAGCGCCGGGGCGAATGTGGTTGCCGCCTTCGCGCTTAACTATCCGGAGCGCGTTGATGCGCTGGGCATCGTCGCCGGGGCCATCGGTACGCCGAATGCACCGGCCTTCGTGGGCGATCTTCTGCGCTTCCCGCCGCTGCGACAGTGGGGGCGCGTGGGCGTGCGTGCATTCCTGACGCGCGAGCGCGTCGAAAACGCCATCGCCGGCTTTCAGGCTGATCCATCATTCCTGACGGAAGCGGACTATGACGCCTACTGGCGCACGTTCCAGACGCCCGCCTGGGATATCGGCTTCCTCGCGCAGACGCGCGACCTCGCCGCCGCGCAGGTCGATTCGCAGCGCCTCTCTGCCGTGGGAGTGCCCGTTCTGCTGCTGCACGGCACCGCTGATTCAACCGTCGCGCCGCGTAACAGCGAGACGCTCGACGAAATCCTGCCTGACGCCACGCTGATCGTCTATGAAGGTGTCGGGCATCAGCCGATGGAAGAAGCCGCCGCGCAGTTCAACATGACGCTGATTGACTGGCTCGATGCCAACGTGCGCTGAGACACGTCACAATTTGCGGACCTGATAGAGCGTCCCATCAGCGAAGCCGCGCTTCCGATAGTAGCCGCGTGTGCCAATCGCGCTGATGACGGCCAGCCGATCGTAGCCGCGTTCACGGGCGATTTCGACAGCGCGTTCAATCAATTGGGTGCCCAGCCCGGCGTGCTGTGCCCGACCCGGTTGCGACTCGCCAATGCCGAGCGACTGACCATACACGTGCACTTCGCGGATGATAGCGGCATCAGCCAGGTCGTCATGGAGGGGCGTCAGACTGCGATCCGGCAGGCTGAGCCGCAAAAAGGCCGCGATCCGGCGGTCTTCCGTGATGTATTGCAGGAAGATCTCGTCAGCGACGCCGCCCTCATAGGGCTGTTCATCCAGATGCAGCGCAGACAGCGCGACCGTCTCATGGCGTATTTCGCGGGCGCGGATGTCGGGGCAGCGTTCGCCCTGGCGGGCCAGTTCATTATCGACGATCTGCCGGAAGTTAGTTAGCTGGTTGCCGGTGACGATATCCGTGCTGGGGATGTCGCGGATAACGCGCGTCAGGCGGCAGTATTCCGGCGTGCGCCGGAAGCACGCCACCAGCGTATAGAGCAGTTCATCGTGGGTGTAGGGCTGCCAGTCGCCGCGCTCATAGTAGCGCATGAGTTCCGCGCTTTCGATCAAACTGCACGGGTAGACTTTGAGTTCATCTGGTCGGAAGTCGGCATCAGCGAACATGCGCGTGTAGTCTTCGATGTCGGCGTCCGGGCTGCTGCCGTAGAGGTTGGGCATCCAGTGCCCATGAATCTTGAAGCCAGCCCGCCGCAGCAGCCGCACGGCGCGGCGCGTGGCGGCGACCGTATGGCCGCGCCGGTTCTTGCGCAGGACTTCATCGCTCAGGCTCTGGAAGCCGATCTGCACTTTCGTGCAGCCCAGACGACGCACGCGCAGCACTTCTTCCTCGCTGATGTGATCGGGGCGCGTCTCGATGACCAGCCCGACCACACGACACGGGGCCGTTTCATTTTCGATGTGGGCGGCTTCCAGCTCATCCCAGGTGGCGTACTCGTCGATGGGGGTGCGTGTCATGGTGCCGCTGGCGATATCGCGTACCAGCTCTCGCGAGCGATGGATTTCGTCGGCGTAGATGCGCTGGACCGTCGCGTTATAGGTCTGTTCCGCGCCGACGATGCGCACGTTGGCCGTGTTCTTCTCCGGGTGTAGCTGCGAGGCCGCGTGCAGCGCATCCCAGACTTCCTGCCGCCGGTCGATCTGCGCGCCGAAGTCGTGCAGCGCGTCGAAGATGCGCTTGACAAACCAGATCTGGAACGTCTCAGGATAGAAGGACCAGGTACCCCCCAGGATGATGACTTCGATCTTGTCGGTAGGATGGCCCATGTTGTAGTAGGTCAGCAGGCGCGAGTACGTCTGCAGATACGGGTCGAAAGCGTTCTGCTCGGCGCGCTGTGCGCCCGGCTCGTCGCTGAGGTAGCTCTTGGGCATGCGCACGTCGTTCGGGCAGAAGATGCACTCGCCCGGGCAGGGGAAGGGCTTCGTCAGCACTGTGACGGGCGTTACGCCGCTGATCGTCCGCATGGGCTTACGACGCAGCTTGCGCACCTGGGCGTCGTCATAGGCCGGTACGCCCTCCTGTCCGGCGAAGGTCCGGTATGCCTGGATCAACTGCGGGCGGCTGTACATCCCGGCCCCATCCGGCATGGGATGCTGGCGCAGGATGCGCTCGAAGTCGCCGCGTGGCAGGCGATCCGGTGCAGCGAGCACAGCGCGCAGGATCGGGATCAACTGCGCCCGGTGAGCGTGCGGATCGAAATCGTATTTATCAGACTTCATAGGGAATCGTGGCTTTTTGTCGATGCAGATTGGCGTTATTCTAGCAGACGTTCACTCACATCTGTAGGATGATACGCACATGGGCATCCTTTACGTGGTGCCGACGCCGATCGGCAACCTGGAAGATATGACGCTGCGCGGCCTGCGCATCCTGAAAGAAGCCGGCCTAATCGCGGCGGAAGACACGCGCACCAGCCGCGTGCTGCTCGATCATTACGAGATCACCACCCCGATGACCAGTTATCACGAGCATAACAAGCTCAGCAAGCTGGAGACCATCTTCGAGGCGCTGGCACGGGGCGATGTAGCGCTCATCAGTGACGCGGGCACGCCCGGCATCAGCGACCCCGGCTATGAACTCATCCGCGAGGCGATTGCCCGTGGTGTTGAGGTCGTGCCGCTGCCCGGTGCCAACGCCGTCATCACTGCGCTGGTCGGCAGCGGCCTGCCAGCGGATAGCTTCATCTACCTGGGCTTTTTGCCCAAAAAGCAAAACGCCCGCCGCGATCTGCTGCACGGCCTGCGCGTCGAGAAGCGCACGCTGGTCGCCTATGAAAGCCCTCATCGCCTGGTGGATACGCTGGCGCTCATCATGAACACGCTGGGCGAAACGCGCCCGGTGTGCGTCGGCCGCGAACTGACCAAGCGCTTTGAAGCCTACGTCCGGGGGACGGCGCAGGAGGTCCACCGGCACTTCAGCCAGGAGAACCCCAAAGGCGAGGTGACGCTGGTCATCGGCGGTGCGCCGGGCGGGGGTCAATGGGATAAAGCGCGCGTCCTGGCGGAGCTGGAACGTCGGCTGGAAGAGGGAGAGTCGCTGTCATCAGCGGCGAAGGCCATCGCCGCTGAAAGCGGTTGGAAGAAGAGCGTCGTTTACGCGCTCGGCGTTGAGGAATGACGCGGGATCAGGCAAAAAGCAAACAGGGGTTTCAGCAATGAAACCCCTGCAGCATCTGTATCACTTTTGATAGGGCAACCTGCGCGGCGGCAGTGCCCCGCTCGACAGTGCCCGCCCGTGACTATTCCTTCGGCAGCAGTTGCTTGACCGAGATGCCACGGCGCTTCAGGAATGCCATCAGGCCGATGCGGTCGATGGTCTTCATCTCCTGAGCGGTCACCTGCACGCGCACGAAACGATCCAGTTCCGGCACGAAGTAGCGCTTGTTCTGCATATTCAGCTTGAACTTGCGCTTCACGGTGTTGAAGGCTTTACTGCGGCTCTGCCCGAACATGGGCTTCTTGGCGCTGATATTTCGTTTGCTCGCCATGAGTTGCTCTGTCCTTTGCGTCTTTCTGGCCGGTTGGCTGCCCTGAGTAGCTGGCATCCCCTGGCGGCAAAAATGGCGCAGTGGGGCGTTACGGGCAGTGGCTTCGCGTTCGATTTCGGCCTCGTAGGATACATCCCAAACGGCCGCTTTGTAAAGTGTGGCTTTGTCGCAAGCGCATATTAATGCAACAGGGCGAGCCATCGGCTCGCCCTGGGTTGCACAGCGTGTTGGGGGTGCTGCCCCCACGGCTGATTTTAGCTCTCGGTTTCTTCGGCGGGCTCGTCTTCGGGCAGTTCCAGGGTGATGAGCTGCTGGAGCAGGTCGCGGAAGGCGGCTTCGGGGAAGGCACCGGGCTGGTTGAAGACCAGCTTACCCTGCTTGAAGGCCATGATGGTCGGGATGCTCATGATCTGGAAGGCCTGGCTGAGGCCGCGATTCTGATCGGTATCGACTTTGGCAATACGGACCTGCCCGGCGAATTCCTTCGCCAGTTTTTCCATAATGGGGGCGACCATACGGCACGGCCCACACCATTCCGCCCAGAAATCGACCAGGACGGGTAGTTCGTGGCTGTAGTCGATAACTTCCTGCTGGAAGGTCTGGTCGGTGACGGCTACGGGCGTATCGATGACGTTCAGGTCGCCATTGGTTTGTGGTGTTTCTTCGGACACGGGTTGATCCTCCTTGATTGCGTTCTTTAACAAATCCATGGTCAGCACGACATCACTGCCCCAGGGGCGCTGACGACGTGCGAGTACTTCACCTTTGTATAAGGCGATCATCACCGGCTTGCTGCCGATGTCGAACTGTGCGGACACCTGCGGGTTGCGGGCCGGGTTGATCTGTGCGAAGAGGATGTCGTTGGTTGCTGCGGCGGTCTTCCTGAACTGCGTGGAGAAATCACCACGCAGGCCCTCGCCATCGCTGAACAACACCAGAGCCGGGTTGTCGCCGATGGCGGACTGCCAGTTTTCGTCGTTCAACGTCAGTATTTCAGCCATTGAATCCTCGTGCTCTCTAGCTATACAAACGAGCGGTCAAACAATGTGATGGTTTTTGATTTATACCCAGCTCGCACTCAGGCGCGGCCGGGGCGTGACTTCAATCTGATACTCCTGCCAGTCGAATTGCAGGTGCTGATCGCCATAGATGCGCATCTGGACGGGCGCGCTGCGGGCGCGGGCGTCCGCCGTCGGAAACCACGTCCGCCCTTCTGCAACCAGAATGAACAGGCCGAGGTTATCGCCGAGCGCGCTAAACTGCGCGTCGCCTTCTTTCCAGATGGGCAGATCGAGGGCGGGTTGTAAACGTGCGCGCAGCAGATCGCGGGCGGCGCTGACTGAATCCACCACCAGGCCGATTTCACTCACCCGGCGGATACTCTGGCCGCTGAACGGGATGCTGCTGTCATTATCGACGGCGTGGCGGGCGATGAACTCGCCAACATTGCCGACCGGATCACGGAAGTAAATCGCTGTGGCCTGCCATGACGTGTACTCGAACTCGTCTTCGTCATCGTGTTCGATCAGGCGGGTGCGCTGCGCGAGCCAGGCTTTGGCATCCGCGAGCTGATTATGCGGGATATTGAAGGCGAAGTGATACTGATAGATTTCGTCTTCGTCCCCCTGATCAAACCGCAGACGTGTTTCGCCCGCGTCGACGGTGAAGTACTCTCCGTACATCTCGTCAAGCAGCGCGATGTCGAGCAAATCGACATAAAAACCGCGCAGAGCGTTCAAATCATGTGTTTTCAGGCGTAACTCAGCAATTTCCATACCTGTGCTTCCTGTTTATCAGACACCATGACCCACCTCAGACTTACGTGGGAAAGTATAAGCAATTCTCGAATACAAGTATAACCTGCGCATAATCACCCCGTCAGACTGACTTATCCGCACCTTATCCGCACCCTATCCGCACCCTATCCGCACATGATTCGTAAATGAAATCCGCACAAGGTGACGCAGGTCGCGTGTTGTCGGTAGGGCACTCCTCTTTTATGATTAGGGCCAGCATCCACAGTACCCATGAGTCAGCGATGAACAGTAGTAGTGCGCGTCTCAAGAACGGCATTGAAAATCTGGCAGCGACCGGACAGTTCCGTCAGATACTGACCATCTGCAAGCAGACACTGCCCGCCGCCCGCCGTGAGAAGGACCCGGTGGCGGAGGCTATCTCCATGTATGGTGTGGCCAGCGCCTATCGCCACCTGGGGAAGTTCAAAGAGGCACGTGCATTCGCGGATGGCGCGCTGGAAGTTGGCAAGCTCGGCCCGGAACTGGTCAGCATGGCGCTGCTGGAACGAGGGGCGATTCAGCTTACGGGTTACTTTCAGGTGTACGAGGCGCGTGACGACTACCGCGATGCGCTGGCCAACGCCAGCATGATTGAAGATCGTGCCGGGATCGCCGCCGCGCTGATCGGTCTGGCGAACGTCTTCCACCATCTTGAGGAGACGCAGCAGGGCATCAATTATGCGCGTGAGGCGCTCGATATCGCTCACGAACTAAAGCATAACCGTCTGCAGGTGCAGGCGCTGACGATTCTGGGCAGTCTGGACATTCAGCAGCAGGAGTACGAAAGGGCGCTTTCCAGTTACACGCTCGGCCTGAATCTGTGCAAACGTGCCGAACCGACTTATCTCGCACTGGGGGCGTTCATCGCCTACCACATTGGGCGATTGCAGGTGCGCATCGGTCGCACTGCCGATGCGCTTGATGAACTCAATCAGGCAGCAGAGGTCGCCCAGCAGCTCGAATACGCTTATCTGCTGCTGATCAGCCTGGAACAGCGCGGGGAGGCTCATCAGCTACTTGGTGATTACGCAGCCGCCCGCGAGCAGTTCGATACCATCATTCGCCTGAGTGATCGCATCGAGGCACCGCTGTACGCCGCCATTGGCGAACTCAGCCTGGGGCGGCTGCACCTGGAGCAATCCGAAGCTGCAATCGCCGCTGATTACTTTCAGCAGGCGGCGGCGCGTGCGCACCAGCATCTCAACCCACAGTTCGAAAGTCTGGCGCTGCAGCACCTCGCCGACGCGCAGTTCCATCAGGCGGAATACGCCCTGGCCGCCGACGCGCTGCGTAACGCACTCGACATCGAGCTTTCGCTGGATAACGTGCGTATGGTCCGGTCGCTGCTGCCGCGTCTCGTCTGGATACAACTGCGCCGGCTTGTCGCCTCTCTGCTGCGTTTCTTCGGCCTGAAGCCGGAGTCTTAGCTACAGCCGAAGCGCTGGCTTCGCCTGCTGCATCACGCGCGCTTACGGGCCGAAGAGCGTCACGCCTTCGAGCAGGATGGGCAGGGCGATGCGCCGGTGCCAGCCACGATGCTCGCCAGGGAGCCGGCCGTAGAGATGGACGCGGCGCTGATTCAGCAGGGCGTCGTGCAGCAGTGTGAGCAGGGCGCTGTCTTCGCCAACCAGCCAGGTTGTATCTGCGAAATCGCGTGATTCATCGACGGATTCAAAAGCATCAGGGGCGGGGTAAGGCGGGTGCGGGCGCTGTGCCACCCCGGGATAGGGCTGCACGTCCGCACGCAGCGGCTGGCCGACCAGATGCACGATGGCGATGGCGGTATCGAGGCCGGGCCACTCGCTGATGTGGATCGCCGTTACCAGCCCACCGTTACGGATCTCGCCCACCCACTCGAGCGAATCGCTGCGCCAGCGCAGTTGATTCAGGGCGATACCCTCAGCACCACCCCAGCAGATCGTCACCTGTTCCACCGGGGCGGGCAGGCTGAAGTCACCGCGCTCACCTTCGACCTGGGCGGCTCCAACTTCGCTATCGACCCACAGCAGGCCCTGTGCATAAGCGGGGATGCGCCATTCAATATCGGTCAGCAGATTGCTCGTCTCGTCGTTCATCGCGTCTCTTCCTGATGTGCTGTGCGGCCTTCTGATTCTATTGTGAGCCGAGACTGTAATTAACGTTCAGCGAACCAGTACGCATCCAAGCATTCGCCAGGCACGCTGCATGAATTCGTCAACAGGCTTACTTGTCTTCCATGATCCCACCATGCATTTAGGAGCTTGGCCACGTACATCGCAGAGAGGGTCGTATGCTTTATGACGCTATATCTCGATGTGAAAAGCGTTTTTTGATGGCTTGTAGCAAGCTGTCGATAAAACCAGCGATAAGGATGGCATAGAGTACCCACATCGAAGCATATATACGCGGTTGAATGATGGCAATGAGGCTGATTGTTGCCGCCCCCACAACGAGAATGAGTGCCACTGTGCGATAAAACCACAGTTTCTGAAAGAACAATGCCCATAGCGCAGCAAAAGGTATCACAAAGACAGTCCAGCGCAACGTAGTTTCCAGCGCTGAGTAGATATATACGCCAGGGAGCCAGATAATCTGCCCATTGTAAAAACCATTTTGGGTACGTACAAATCCCAGAGGCTCATGGTTGGCAACATTAATTTCTTCTGGTTTGGGCAAGTATTGATTGTCGGCCAGATCGGTGTATGGAGCCTGTACCAGCACGCGAATGAATGTTTCGGCAAATCCCAGGACAAAACGTTCTGGATGTAACCTGACAGCTTCCCAGTAAACGTTGCGCAGGAGCTTATCCGTTTCACAGGGGCCAAGGACATAAATCAATTTACCCGGGAAACTAATGCTGAGTATCTCATCATACGCGCCTACAGATTGCGATAAGAAGGCTGTGCTCTCTGCTGAGGATAACCAGGAACCGGGTATTCTCCAGAGCGCATAACTGTCGCTGTAGAAGGTTGCCTCAAAATCCGCTGGTAATGTCAGGAGTTGAGCATAACGCTGTGATACTTCACCGTTGCTTGCTCGTAGCGGTATGGATTTTTCATTAGCGCCAATCAAGAGGTTCGTTCCTGAAATACAGCTTATGGTCATAGTTTTCGTTGATGGATAATGTATCAGGATGATGTATCCAACCAACACACCGACACTCCATAAACCTATCAGAAAGAAACCCACAAGCCGCTTTCGCCACGTCAAATTGCTATAGAGAATAACCGCCAAACCTATCGACCCTACCATGGTCGCGACATTCAAACGGGCAATGGTCGCAAAGCCAAGGAGGATGCCTGCCAGCACAAACCATCGTATTTTGTGATTTGATTGCATAGCGCGATGAATCAACCAGATTGCAATGATGAGGTAAACAGATATGAGCCACACAGGCAACTGAAAATGTGCCCATTGCAAGCCAAAAGGATAGAGATTGACAAAGAACGCAATCCAAAAAGCCCTCTGACGGTTGATATAGTGATGCAGAATGTCAAAGACTAAAAGGGGGACAATCGATGATACGAGCAGATGAAACAACAGCACCAGGCGATCAGAGAGACGTTCGAAGTTTGAAGCTACAGTCTCAATGGGCGCAATGAAAAACGCATACCCTGTATTGTAGCGTAGGTTACCAATGTAAGGATTTCCTTCAATCAACTGCTGTACCATGTAACGCTGGTACTGCTGATCGTCATCTTGTCCGCCGAAGGGGTAACTTATAAACATCATAGATTTGAGCATGAAAATGCTCAGGATCAAAGCGTACCAATACTTCATCATCGAGGTTCTCAGTTATTGAAGATAAGAGGCGATAAGCGGATAAGTCTGATCTCAGGTTCAGCGAATATACGTGTCTTAGTATATCTAAAACCTTCCTGCATGAAAATAGACTGAACATTTCGTTTTCCACGTTTTACATAGAATAGGGCCGAAGGGTAATGCACAGGACGTAAAGCGCATATGCGCGGGTTGCGGTCCACCCGGGACCATCAGTTCCGCGTTCATTGCGGTGGCCTGCACGATGTTGACGTTGGTCGCCAGCGCGCTATCAAGCTGGAAGCTGAACTCGTAAAAGCCTATGGTTGATGGCGTCTCCTGCGTGGGTCGTGGCTGATTTGGCGCAGCGCTACCGTCCGAAGATCGTATGTCATAGTTCTGTAACGGCGGAGATGGGCGCTGTGCTCACAGGCGGCGGCGTGCCAGCCAGCGCGCCACACGTCCGAGCCAGTGCCCGCTGTTGAGCTGGTGCTTGAGCTGTTCCGTGGCAAGGATAGCGTTGCTGCTGCCCAGAGTGGGGTAGATGTGCGTCGCCAGTGCCGCCGATCGCACGCTGCCGCCCCGGTTGATGATCTGCGCCCATTCGTTCATCATCTCGGCGGCGTTGTGCCCGATGATGGTCGCGCCCAGCAGTTTGCCGTTGGTGCGGTGTACGAGCTGCATCCAGCCCTCCGGGTGACCCTCCGTCATGGCGCGATCGACGCGGTGCATGGGCAGCCGCGTCACATGGACGTCGCGCCCGTGGTGGCGGCGCGCCTCGGCCACAGTGTAGCCCGCCTGGGCGATCTCCGGGTCCGTGAAGATGGCCCAGGGGTCGGTCGGTTTATCGCCCTTGAGATTGATCGGCAGCAGCGCGTTGATGACCGCCGTTGACGCCATCGAGCCGGCAGCATGGGTGAAGTACGCCCGGCCCACGATGTCGCCGGCGGCGTAGATGTGCGGCTGGCTCGTGCGCATGTAAGCATCCACTTTGAGTATGCCGTCATTGTGGGCCAGGCCGGCGGCTTCTGGTCGCAGGCCGCGTACGTCGGGCCGCTTGCCGACCGCCACCAGCACATGACTGCCGTCATGCTGGCTGCCATCCGCCAGCGTGAGCCGCAAGCCGTCGGCGATCTGCTCCACGTCCTGGACCGCCTGCCCCAGGTGCAGCGTGACACCATCAGCGCGCAGGACTTCGGCCAGCAGCGAGGAGGCATCTGGTTCGGCACGGGATAGCAGCCGGTCCTCGTCGCTGATGAGCGTGACCGGCACATCGAGGCGGCACATGGCCTGCGCCATCTCCACGCCGACCGGCCCGCCGCCAATGATCAGCAGGTGACGCGGTGATTCTGTCAGGTCGAAGAGCGTTTCGTGTGTGAGGTGCGGGACTGCCGCCAGAAAATCCGGCACGCGGGTGCGGGCGCCCGTCGCCAGCAGGATGAAGCGCCCGCGCAGCATCTCGCCAGTGCTGAGGCGCAGCGTATGCGCATCCTCGAAGTGTGCCCAGGCTTCGTAGACATCGATGCTTTTGGCGCGCAGGGTGTCGGCGTCTTCTTCGCCGCCGATGTGGGCGATGGTCTGCCGGACGTGCCGCATGACCGCGCCAAAATCGACCTGTACGCTGTCGATATGCAGGCCGTAGCGTGCTGCGTTGCGCGCATCATGGGCGTGGCGGGCGGCGGCGATGAGCGTCTTGCTGGGCATACAGCCTGTCCAGGTGCATTCACCGCCGAGGCGTGCGCCTTCAATGATGGCGACCTTGAGCCGCAGCGCCGCCGCGATTTCAGCAGCGGTCAGCCCGGCTGCGCCGCCGCCGATTACAATCAGATCATAATCTGGTGCCATAACAGCCTCCACAGGTACGTGATTTCAGTATGGCACCCTGTGATGAACAGTCCCTTACAGCAGGGTGATTTACTGTCGTGAGCGCGCTTACAGCACCTGATCAATCAGGCGCTTGATACCGCCGGGGTTGGCCCCGCTGATGCGCGCGACCTGCTGGCCGCCCTGGAAGATGGCGAAAGTCGGGATCGACTGGATGGCGTAGCGCCGCGACATAACCGGGTTTTCGTCCGTGTTCAGTTTGACTACTTTCAACTGCCCGGCATACTGCTTGGCCATCTGCTCCACAAAGGGCGCGATGCTGCGACACGGGCCGCACCAGGGCGCCCAGAAATCGACCAGCACCGGCACCTTGCTCTTGAGCACTTCGTTGCGCCAGTTGGCATCGGTGACGGTGATGGGCGCGGCGGTTGCGCTGTGGCTGGTAGATGCTGCGGCCTTACTGGTTTTTTCGGTCGTCTGTGGCAGCGGCGTCCCGGAGATCAGCAGGGCGACGTGCTGGCGGACATCTGCCGGGCGCACGTAATCCGATTTGCCGAGTTGCTTACCCCGTGCGTCATAGCTGACCAGGGCTGGCAGGCCGATCTTGCCGTGCTCCGCGTGGAGCTGGGGGTGTTCGCTCACGTCGATGCGCGTTACGAGCAGGTCGCCGCTGTGCTTGCGGGCCGCTTTGTTGAGCGCATCGCTGAGCGGCTCGTCGCGACGGCCATCGTGCAGCAGCAGCAGAACGGCTTTGCCCTGCGCCATGACGCGCTTCAGGCCGGTGGCGTCGGTCGTTATGGGGGTGTCTATCAGAGGCATGGGTTTTCCTCGGGATTGAATGATCGAATCGTCTCAGCTTTCAGACGACTTCGTGAGCAGGGCTATTACCTTCGCGGATGTGTCGGTGGTGCCACTGCCTGCGCTATACTTCCTGCACGTAGTCAGAGAGGGCATGCATGGAGATCGTAGAGCAGAGCACGGACCGGCTGGTGCTGCGGCGGCGTCAGCCGGCGATGACGGCGGCGCTGATGATATTCACAGCGTTGAGCGCGGTCATGACGTTCAACCTGGCGCTGCAGGGTCTGGCGCGGCTGGGGACATTGGCGGGTATCAACCTGATCGCATGGCTGGCCTGGCTGAGTGTGGCCGCCACGCTCACGGTGCTGGGTGTGTTCGGTGTGCGTGTGGCGCTGGCAGGCATGACCTGCACGCTCGATCGCACGCTGGCACAGGTTATGCTGCGGCGGGCGCGCGGCCTGCGACTGGATGTTGAATCCTGGTCGATTTACGCCATCTCCCGTATGGAGATCGAAACGAATTTAGAACTGCGAGCCGTTGGCGTCTTCCTCGTGCTGCGTGATCAGACGCGCATCGCGCTGGCCAGCCTGCCCATGCTCGACCAGGACGCCGCCGAATCGCTGCGGCGCACAGTCAACGCCTTCCTGCATGACGGCTGAGCCATCATCGGCCGTCCCCCAAAAACATAAGACCGGGCGTCACATACGGAGCTTCTTTGCAGAGTTCCGCAGCGTGCGTATTCGCTCCAGCCCTTTTTAGGGCGTAAATTACTGGACTCCAGGATAATTATGTAAAATAAAACGGCGCGTAAAAAGACTAAGGTGGATATATCGATGTCGGATGAAACGGATTTCGAATTAAAGAAAACACAGATCATGTTCGCCGCTGATACAAAAGTCGTGGAGCTGCCGGAGGGCAGGTTCACACTGGAAGTCAAAGGCGGGGATGTGTGGGTGTTTATCGATGGTCAGGATCGCGTCCTGCACGAAGGTGAGACGCTGGTGGTTGATACGGCGAGCAAAGGCACCTTGCGGAAACTCTATCGCCGCAGCCACGTCAAATACAAAGTCTCACCGATTGAGGACGAGTAATCGTTTCATTTGAACTATTGCTTCTGAACTATTGCTTCTATCGTCTTGCTGCTGCCGCATCTTGTCGATGCCCTCATTCTATCCCGCTGTTGGGCATCATTCGACTCGTGGCTTAGAAAACAAAAGACCGGGTGTAAGCCCGGTCTGTGTGCTTACGTGGGGAAGTTTCCCACAGAGATCAGCAAAGTGCTTATTCGCTGCTGGCCAGGGTGACCGGCGGGCGGGTCAGGCCTGCGACGCCTTCTTCGCCTTCCAGCAGTTCCACGGTGTCGAAGATGATCTGCATAATGTAGTCCGGATTATGGACGTACGCAGCAGGGGCCTTAGAGACGTACTGGTAGTTGAAGGCACCGATCAACAGCGTGGGTGTCCAGCTGCTGTAGGCGTTGTCGCGGCTGGCTTCTTCCGGATCCGCTGCGCCATTGCCGTTGAGGTCGTTGAACCAGTAGGGATGACGCGCAGGTTCATAGACGATGGGTGCTTCGATCACGTCGGCAGCATAGGCATAGACTGCCGGCAGCAAGAGCGCCTTGAAGGTGTCGATCTCGTCCGCGATCGGCTCATCAACATCGCCATCACCATCGTAATCGATCGGTTCGACGTCTTCCGGCGTGAAGCGGATAGATTCGAAGGATTCAGCGTCTTCGTGGCAATCCAGACACAGGTCTAACTCAACCTCAAGTGCATGGACTTCGTGGCAGTCCGCGCAGGTATCCACACGGCGTGCGTGTACGAACTGGCCGGTATATTCCTTGCCGTCGAACTGGTAGGCACCTGCGGCCTCACCGCCGAAGGTCAGCGCGGCAGCCGGTAGATAGTGAATATTGCGGAAGCTGAGCGCATCGCTGACTTCATCCGGGCCAACGCCGGCGCGGGTGAGTGCCGCGCGCAGCGTCGTGTTGGATTCACGGCCCTGGTGGCAGTTCATGCAGATGTTGCTCGGGTCGCCTTCGCCGTAGCTGAGTTCTGCGCCGGATGGGAAGGTGACGCTATCCTGCTCGAAGATCTCGAAGTCAACCAGATCAACGTGGCAGGTGCTGCAGGTGAGTGAGTCGCTGGGTTCCATGGCGATGTTGACGCCATTCTCGATGAAGAAGGGCAGGCCATCAGCGGTGTGGCATTTGGCGCAACTGCTGCTGACTTCGCCGTCTTCATCCCAGTGACGGAAGGCGCGATCGGTAGCGTCGAAGTGACCGGGGTCGTTACGATTGGCTTCGCTCAGGTCAACCACGGGTTGCATGTGTTCGTTCAGCGCTTCGATGCTGTCGTACAGCAGTTCGATGTGGTACTTGGGATTGTGAGCATAACCACCGGGGTCTTTCTGGGCTACCTGGTAGTTATAAGCCGCCTGCAGCAGAACCGGGGTAAAGGCAGTGTAGCGATTGCCGTAGTTAGCTTCGCCTTCACCGGCTTCGCCGTCACCATCGGTGTCAACGAAGAAGTAGGGATAACTGGCATCGCTGTAGGCCAACGGCGTGCCGACGACTTCGCTGGCATAGTTCTGCAGCGTTTCGTACAGCATCTCTTGCAGTGTTTCCAGTTCTTCGTAGATACCTTCGTCGATGTCGCCATCGCCGTCATAGTCGATGAACGAGCCGGCCATGCGGATCTCGCGCAGGTCTTCCACTTCTTCTACGTCTTCGTGGCAGTCTGCACATTCATCGATCTTGAGTTCCAGCGAGTGCGGGGCGTGGCAGTCATCACAGGTCTGGTAGCCCTCGACATGGAAGTAACGCGGTTGATACGTATTACCCGCGAACTGATATCCACCCTCTACCTCGGAGCCGTATAGGCTGGCGGCTGCGGCGTAGAAGTGAATATTGATGAAGCCCAGGTCCGCACTGACGGTATTGGGTTCGTCAGTCAGGCCGACTTCTTCGATAGCGTTGTTCACCTGGACGGTGGAGGCGCGGCCCTGGTGACAGACCATACAGGATGCGCTATCGCCCATATTGGTGGCGGCCAACCCGGACGGGAAGGTGACGCTCGTCAGGCTGCTGGCGACAGCATTGTGGCAGGCATCGCAGTTGACTACGCTGCCAAGCGGTGCGGGGGCTTCTACAGTGCCGAAGTCGCTGCCATCAACACCCAGGTAATCAAGGTAGCCCGGCGTGCTGTGACATGTCGCGCATGCGGTCTCGATTTCGCCGTCTTCGTTCCAGTGTTGGAATGCAGCATCCTCGAAATCGGCATGTGGGGAATTGATCCAGGCTTCATAAAAGCTTAGCAGGAAGGTTGGCGGTTCGCCCAGCGGATCGGGCTGCTCCTCCTGCGCCAGGGTCGTCCCCCCGAGTAGGCTCATGCCTGCTACGATAAGCAGGGCGGCACCTACAGCAACTAATCGATAGAGTTTCATAGGCGTCCTTCTTCTTTTACTTCGATAATCCCCTTGGCTTACAGATCGGTGTTGCAAGTTGCCAAAAACGCATACAGGCCACGCGCATGCAGTGATGCCCGGTATGCGTTATAGCCACGCCAAAGCACGGTCAGAGCAGTAAGACAAGCAGTGAGCTAAGCAGTGAGATATGCAGTAAAAGAGAAGTTCCGTGAAAACGAAGTGCGAAACTCGATAACGTTAGGCTGCGACGATAAAATCACGACGAGAAAATCAGAACGTAAGAAATGCCTTATATCTTCAAGCGCTTATAGAAATACATAAGCAAATTTTATCGCCCTTGTACAATTTATCCACAAACCTATGACACTCAGGACCAAAATAGTGACGAACGTCCGTCTCAACCTTGCTGATTGTCCCGCAACTTTGCCGCCCGTCGCGGCATCCGCGCTGAGAGCCGAATGAAAGTCACCCGTAGCCGTTGAACTTTGGAGTATAATCAACCTAATCATCATTTAATTACGTACCAGCCCCATAAGCGGGTTGAGTCTGGAGCGAAACATGGCGGCGGTGGATCACTCCGTAAAGAATGGCGCACAGCAGCCTGATAGCGGTCAGATCGCTGTGAAAAACCCCATAACTGATACGGTCATTGGGCATATTCCGGTTACGTCGCCGGAGGAAGTCGCAGCGGCGGTGGAGCGTGGCCGCTTCGCCCAGCGCATCTGGGCGGCACGTCCCATCAAGGAGCGCGCCGCGCTGCTGCGCGACTGGGGCGATCTGCTGTGGGAAGATCAGGAAAACGCGATTCGCGTCATCCGCCGCGAGACGGGCAAACCCGATGGTGGTGCCTTCATTGAGATGGTCGGCACGGACAACGTTGTGGATTACTACGTCAAGAATGCCGCTTCAATTCTCCGCCCGCAGAAGCGCAAGACGCTTTTCCCGTTCGTGCATCAGGGCACAGTGCACTATAAGCCCCACGGTGTGGTGGGCATCGTCTCGCCGTGGAACTATCCGTTCCTGCTGCCCTTCATAGATATCATCCCGGCGCTGATCGCTGGCAATACTGTCCTGCTCAAACCGAGCGAGATCACGCCGTTCAGCGCGCAGTATGGCGTCGATAAGATGCACGAGGCCGGTATCCCCCGCGACGTGATCCAGCTCGTACAGGGTGATGGCAGCACAGGCGCGGCACTCGTCGAGCATGTGGATTACATCGGCTTCACCGGCAGCACCGCGACAGGTCGCAAGGTCGCGCGCCGCGCTGCCGAGCGCCTGATCCCCTACAGCATGGAACTGGGCGGCAAGGACCCGTCGCTCGTCCTGGCCGATGCCGACCTGGAGATCACGGCCAGCAGCCTGCTGCGCAGCGCCTTTGAGAACGCCGGGCAGGTCTGCATCAGCATTGAGCGCGCCTATGTCGAAGCACCCGTTTACGATACGCTGATCGAGCGCATCCAGCACTACGCACAACAGCTCAACCTCGGCGCGGGTGACGGTATGAACGTCCACGTTGGCAGTATGACCAACATCCGCGAACTGGAACGCACCGAGGAGCACATCAGTGACGCGCTGGCGAAAGGTGCGCGGCTGCTCTACGGGGGTAAGCGTCGGCCCGATCTCGGCCCGCTGTTCTACGAGCCGACGGTGCTGGTCGACGTCAATCACGACATGCTCGTCATGCGTGAGGAAACCTTCGGCCCGATCCTGCCGATCATGAAGGTGCGCGACGTGGACGAGGCGGTTCGCCTCGCCAATGACAGCGAATACGGTCTGTCGGCGTCGATCTTCAGCCGCGACCTCAAACGGGCGGAGCGTATCGCCCTGCGCATCGACAGCGGCGACGTATCGATTAACCGCCCGCAGTTCGTCGTCGGCACGCCCTCGCTGCCGATGGGCGGTCAGCGCGACAGCGGCGTCGGACGGCGCAACGGGCCGGAGGGCCTGCTCAAGTACGTTCACACGCAGTCGATCCTGTCGGATAACCTCTTCGCACAAAAGCCAGAACTCTCGCTGGCGGATCCGCTCTCGATACGGATATTATTCGCACTGCGGAAGCTGCGCCGCTACATCCCATTCCTCTAAGATACAGAACACAGATAAAAACACCACCGGGGCAGGCGCTGTAGTCTGCCCCGCACGATACCCCTGTTTCATAGCAAAATAAATCAATTTCCCAACCTTAAGGTGAAATCTATTCTTTCTCACGCATTACGGCCTTACACTTGAACTAGTTCGCGGTCACGCTGATCTGACAGCCGGCTTCTGAGGCCGCTCAGCGCCCGTGAACCCACCCATCAGCGATATCAATGAGGTCGTAGGATGTCATTACTTTCGAAACGGCTGGGGCGCGGCGATGACGCGCGCGATCCCCGCGAAGCGCGGCAGAACTCGCGTCCGAGTGCACCTTCTGATGATGAACTCGAAGCGTTGTTCGGCGATAACGGCGACGACGATCACGAAGCGCTCTTCGAAGCCCCGCAAAAGGTACAGCCCAAAGCGGCTGGCCCCAAATCGCCGAAGCCACAACAGGCCAAGCCGGATTCCGGCTTCACCGTGGGTGAAGGCGTCTCAAAAGTCACCGTCAAGGAAGTGCTGAGTGATGGCTCCTGGGTGCTGGATACAGGCTATCGCGTGCCAGCCAAGAACCGCCTGCCGGAAAAGATGGCTCGCCTGCGTAAGCAACTGCGCGGCAAACTGCTCACCACGCCTGGTGAGGCCGATACCTGGAAGCGCGGCGACGCCAGCAAGGTCAAGATCATCGTCGAGCGCCTGGATGGCATCCTTCAGAAGATTGGCGCGCAGCTCAGCACAGAAGATTATGAGATGCTGCGCGATGCGCTGCTGGATGATCTGCTTGGTTTTGGTGCGATCCAGGGCCTGATTGAAGATAAGGCTTGCTCTGAAGTGATGGTCAACGGCCCGGATGTTGTCTTTGCGGAGTTCTCCGGCAAGCTGAACGAAACGCAGCTGGCATTCGACGATAACGACCACGTCAACTGGACGGCGCAGCGCATCGTGAGACCACTGCAGCGTGCGTTGGATCGCGCTAACCCGATGGTGGATGCCCGCCTGCCAGATGGCTCTCGCGTGCATCTGGTGACGGCACCTTCTGCGCTGCTGGGCACGACGATCACCATTCGTAAATTCCCTGAAAAGCGCCTGACCGTCGAAGACCTGGTTAACTTCGGCTCGTTCACGGCGGAAGTTGCCGATTTCTTCCAGGCGTGCGTCGTCTCGCGGCTGAACGTGGTCGTCTCTGGCGGTACGGGCAGCGGTAAGACGACCCTGCTCAACGTGCTTAGTTCTTACATCCCGCACGACGAGCGCATCATCACTGTGGAAGACTCCGCCGAGCTGCAACTCGCGCAGCGGCACGTCGTCCGCCTGGAGACAGCCCCGCCTATACCCGGCGAGGACGAGGCCGGACGCCTGACGATCCGCGATCTGGTCAAGGGGACGCTGCGTATGCGCCCCGATCGCATCGTCGTCGGCGAGGTGCGCGGCGGCGAAGCACTCGACATGTTGCAGGCCATGAATACCGGCCACGATGGCAGTCTGACGACCGTACACGCCAACAGCCCACGCGACGCCATCGCCCGCCTGGAGACGCTGTGTCTGATGGCGGGTATGGACCTGCCGGTGATGGTCATTCGCACGCAGATCGCCAGCGCGATTGATCTGTTTGTGCAGCAGGCCCGCCTGAAGGACGGCACGCGCAAGGTCGTGCAGGTGACAGAAATCCAGGGCATGGAGGGCGATCAGATTACGCTGCTGGACCTGTTCCTGTATGAGACCGAAGGCCACAACGGCCAGGGCTACAGCCACGAAGGCGGCGGCTCGCTCAACCCGACCGGCTTCCCGCCGAGCTTTTTGGAGCGGCTGCGTCAGTACGGCTTCAAACTGCCCAAGACGATCTTCGGCTCGACGCGCAACAAGTTCAATCGCTGAGCCAGCGGGAAATCAGACCATGCAGAACGCAGCAGGGCGGGGATATTCCCCGCCCTGTCTGGTTATGGGTACGCCGTATCAGGGCACGTCGTGGCCCTGGCTGGCGATCAGAATGCGGAACCACTGTGAGCGCGTCATCGGCAGGGTTTCCGCATCGACAGCGGCTTTGATGCGTTCCAGCTTGCCGGTGCCGAGCACGTTGAGCAGCCTGCCGGGCAGCATCAGCAGCCAGCGCAGGGCCACCTGATCCATGCCCGCCCCCAACTCGTTGGCGATGGCCTTCAGCGTCTCGCGCACCCGCTCCTGACGCTCATCGCCATCGTGGAAGATGCGACCACCGGCCAGCGGCGACCAGATCATCGGTGGACAGCGCAGCCGCTGTGCCTGATCGAAGGTGCCATCGTAGATCGGGTCGAGGTGCAGCACGCTCGCCTCAACCTGATTGGTCACCAGCGGGAAGCCGACCCGCGATTGCAGCAGCTCGAACTGGGACGGCGTGAAATTCGACACGCCGAAGTTCAGGACTTTGCCCTCTTTGCGCAGTTCGTTAAATGCCGTTGCGACCGCATCCGCATTCATGAGCGGGTCGGGCCGGTGGATGAGCAGCACGTCCAGGCGATCCGTTTGCAGGTTTCGCAGCGACTGCTCCGCACATTGGCGAATGTAATCGGCGGTCGTCTCGTAGCGGTGCATATCGTGCTCTGGCCGCTGCGGACTGACCAGCATAATGCCGCATTTAGTGACGATCTGCATCTGATCGCGCAGGCTCGGTTTGAGTGCCAGCGCCCGCCCGAACTCGGCTTCGCAGGTATAGCTGCCGTAGATATCGGCATGGTCGAAAGTCGTAACGCCCATCTCAAGGCATTGTTCAATCCAGCCGACCAGGTCTTCCGGGCTGAGCTGCCACTCGCGCAGGCGCATCAGGCCCGCTATGGTCTGCGAGAAGCTCAGCACGTCTGTCAGATTGACGCGTTTGGAAGTGGTCATGGTTGTGTACTCCTCAGGAGTGTGCCGGTCCCAAGTACGATATAAGCGCCCAGGCTGGCCGGGATCAGCGCAGAGTCGCCGGTAGAGAGGATGATTGTCGTCTCATCGTGGGTGATGCTGAGCGCGCCCTCAATGCAGGTCAGCGCATGGAATCTGCCCTCGGTCGGGATTTCCAGCCGGTCATCCTGCAGCCGATGGCGCGTCGTCACGAAGTAGTCACTGCGCACCATCTCGACGGTTTCGCCGGTCGGGTGTGTCAGGGCGGGCAGGCTGTCCACCCCGGAGACCTGTACGCCCTTATCGACGTGCAGCTCCCGTGGCTGACCATCCAGCCCGACGCGGCCCCAGTCGTACAGACGGTAGGTGACGTTGCTGTTCTGCTGGATTTCATACAGCAGGATGCCCGGCCCGATGGCATGAATGGTGTTGGCCGGGATGAAGAACACGTCGCCGGCGCGCACCTGCTCATAGACGAGCAGGTCTTCGAGCTGGTTATCGCGGATGGCAGCGGCCATCGCCTCGCGGCTGGTGCCCCGTTTCACGCCGGTGACGAGCTGCGCGCCCTCATCTGCGGCCAGGATCAGCCAGGCTTCCGTCTTACCACGCGGATCGCCTTCCAGTTCACGCGCCTGTACATCATTGGGATGGACCTGCACGCTCAGCCACTGCTCGGCATCGATCAGCTTGACCAACAGCGGGAAACCTGCCGCCGGGTCGTTATGCGTGCCAATCAACTGCTGACCATACTGGTTCAGGATTTCGTTCAGTGTCTGTCCGCTGAGCGAGCCGTTATTGACGGTCGCCGTATCGTGGACTTCCCAGGATTCGCCGTAAGGCTCATCGGTGGGCAGCTCTTTGGCCATTTGCGTCCGCAGCTTGCGCCCGCCCCACACCTTGACGTGCAGCGTCGGCTTCAGCTTCAGCGGATAGAGTGGTGTCAGTTCGCTCATGACATGCCTCGTATGCGTGGACTGCTTCTACATTACCCCGTTTGCCTGATCGGCGGCAACTGCCAGAGCGCAGTTTTGATCTCGGTCAGAAGATCAGCGTCAGGCCCAGGATCGCCAGCAGCACCAGCACCGCACGGCGGAACGGCTCCGGCCGGATGGAGCGATCCACCTGGCCGCCCAGCCACACGCCGACCAGCGCCGCCGGGATCATCAGCAGTTCGTATTGGATGACCTCGCTGGTGATATGCCCGGTCAGGCCGTGGACGATGATCGTGAAGACGCCGCCCACGAAGAACAGCGCCTGCAAATTCCCCTTGAAGCGCAGCGGCGGCCAGTTCTGGCTGCTGCCGAAGATGATGTAAGGCGGCCCCGGCGTGTTATAGGCCCCGTGCAGCAGCCCACCCAGCCCCCCGAACAGGAAGCCAAGCCGGGGCGAGAGGTTCGGCACGTGCCGCCCACTCAACACGTACAGCGCATACAGCAGGCTGACCATGCCCAGGCCGAACATCGCTACCTGCTCGTCGAGCAGGCGCGCCCCAAGCACGCCCACCGGCACGCCGAGCAGGACGGCGGCCAGCATCGGCCGGACAGAGCGCCAGTCCAGCGCGTGGCGATAGCGCCACACCAGCACGACGCCCATCGTCTGGGCGGCGATGGCGAAGGCTGCCGGGGCGGTATCCATCCCCAGCAGGCCGACGAGCAGCGGCATGGCGATCAGCCCGCTGCCAAAGCCAACAGCCGACTGGACGAAATAGGCGAGGACCATAATGGGGATGACGAGCGGGTCAAGCATGCAGGCGGTGCCGTCCACGACGAATTATTTTATGGGTGATCGCCGCCCATTATGCCTGAACCCGCCCCGGATTACAGCGCTGGACTGCTGCCGCGTCGCTGCCGCGTCGCTACTGCGTTGCTACTGTGTTGCCACTGCGTCGCTGGTGGGTCGTCACGCCTGATCGCCACTGTGCGGGCCGTCCGCAATCAGTTAAACTCTGCGACGGATTTGCAGTGTGCGTCTGGATAGATTTCATAGAGAGGTTCTTTTCATGAGCGCGGAAGCCAAACAAGCATTATTTGATGGTATGGACGAACGCCGGCAGCGGGCGCTGGCCATCGTTGAACAGGCCGGGCCGGATTGCGTCGTGCATCTCGATACAGGTTGGACCGTCAAAGACCTGGTCGCACACCTGACGTTGTGGGAGCGCGTCAGCCTGGAGACGCTGCTGCACGCCAGCCGTGGCGAACGCTATTTTGTGGAGGGCCTGAACAACGGCCTCGATGCCTTCAACAATGCCGACCGCGAGCGCTGTCTGAACTTTAGCATGGAACAGGTCATGGCCGATTGGGCCGACATCCGCGAGCAGCTCAAGCAGGCGCTGGCTGATATCCCCGATGTGTCCTGGGAGACGCCCATAAAGACCATCTGGGCGCGCGAACCAATCCCGCCGGCTCAGCTTGTTAAGGGCATGGGCGTCCATGAAAAGCATCACATCAGCGAAATTGAGGCCGTCCTGAATTCGGCCTGATGTCCATAGCGTCAGAAAGTCTTTTAGTCCCTGTGATTGATCTAACGAATACAGCCCAAACGCATCCGCATCATGCGCGACAGATTCGCAGGCTCGGCGCTGGCGTCATTCTGACGTTGCTGCTGAGCCTGCTGCTGATGCCCGTCCGCGCACAGGAAGCCCCCGCCGAGCCGGAAGACCCGCAGCCGCGCCCGCGTCCGCAGCCCGTGCAGACCCTCAGCGCCGATGGCCTGACGGCGAATCTGTACTTCGGCGCGCTGACACAGGGGCAGGTTGGCCTGGTCCACCTGACCGGTGATGGCATCCGGTCCGCACGGGCGCTGCTGCGCACTCGCGAGTATGAGTTCCAGCCGGGCCCGGATGGCTGGTATACACTGGTCGTCGCTGATATTGACGCGGTCGCCCGTGACTATCCACTGAGCATCCTGGCGCAGCGCGAAGACGGTCAGCTCAGCAGTCTGGAAGCGCGCCTGACGATCAATGCGGCGGGCTTTCTGCGGCAGGGGTTCAGCGTGCCCGCCGACCGCGCCTTCCTGACCGACCCGGAAGTCGAGCGTTATGAGTTCGCCCGGATCGACCTGATGACCCTGGAACGGCGTCCAGACTGGCTGTGGGAGCTGGGCGGCTTCCAACTGCCCATCGGCAGTGATTTCACGTCGGGGTTTGGGCAGTATCGCATCCTCAACCAGAACAGCATCACGCGGCACACCGGCTGGGATCAGCGCGCACCCGTCGGGACGCCCGTCGGCGCGATGGCGGGCGGCGAGGTGGTCTTCGCCGGTCAGCTCGATATTCGCGGCAACTACGTGCTGATCGATCACGGCTGGGGCGTTTACAGCGGCTATGCGCACCTGTCACAGATTAACGTCGCAGTCGGCCAGATGATCGAGCGGGGGCAGCTCCTCGGCCTGAGTGGTAACACCGGACGCAGCAGTGGGCCGCATCTGCACTGGGAGATCAACGTTCATGGTGAGTGGGTAGATGGTGTGGCCTTCCTCGAAATGTGGCTGCCCGGCACATGACCCCGGAGACGCGCGCCCGCCTTAACGCGATCAACCGCGCCTTCTACGAGACGACCGCCAGCGACTTCGACGCGACGCGTCAGCGCGGCTGGCCCGGCTGGGACGGACTTCGGCCCCATCTGCCGGCGACGCTGCGCGTGCTGGATGTCGGCTGCGGCAATGGTCGCTTCGGGCGCTGGCTATCGGAGCAAACGAACGCGCCGGTCGATTACGTCGGCCTGGATAACAACCGCCCGCTGTTGAGCGCAGCCCAATCGACGCTGGCCCCGCTGCCGACTGTCCGCGCTCTGCTCGTTCAGCAGGATGCGATTTTACAGCCGCTGCCGGTCGCCGCCGATCACTGGACGCTGATTGTGCTGTTCGGTGTGCTGCATCACGTACCGGGGGCGGCGCAGCGCGCGCAGTTCATACAGCGGCTTGCGCGATGTCTCGCGCCGGGTGGCGTGCTGGTCTTCACAAGCTGGCGCTTCATGGAGGTGGCGCGGCTGCGCGCACGTTTGGCCCCATGGCCGGATGATCTCCCGCGCGAGCCGGGCGACTATCTGCTGGACTGGCGGCGCGGCGCGCACGCCCTGCGCTACTGTCACTACGTCGATGACGCAGAACAGGCCGCGCTGATCGAAGCCAGCGGGCTTCAACTGCGCGCCACGTATCGGGCGGATGGCTTCAGCGGCGCGGATAACGCCTATGTGGTGCTAAACGCCCGACCTCAGCAGTCGCCTACGTCGCTGCCTTGATCTGCTGGGCGATGTAGTGTGCCAGCCCCATCACGGTCATCATCGGATTAACGCCGCTGGCTGTCGGGAACACGCTGGCATCCGCCACGTACAGATTCTCAACTTCCCAGCTTTCGCCCGTCGGTTTGAGCGCGCCCTGCTCCGGGCTGCCGCCGATCTTGCAGGACGCCATCTGATGTGCACTGAACATCGGGAAGGCGTTTGGCGCGAGGCCGCGTTGCCGCACGTTATGCAGGAAATTCGTGAAGCGCGCATCCGATGCGTGGCCATTCTGACGGTTGTCAAAGGCGATCACGTCGTTATGCGGCCCGTAGATCATCTCCGCACCGGCGGCGCGGTGCACGCGCAGCGCTTCGATGACGCCGCGCATCATGTGCTGCCGGTCGTATGGATCGAGCGTGTAATGCAGGACCGGCTCGCCAAAGCGGTCGATTGTGACGCGCCCGCCGTAGCGGTCCCGGGTGATGCACAGCAGGTTCGCGATGTGATGCACCCGCGCCATCAGTTTTTTGTGCTGCCGCCCACTCGTCCAGGGCAGGGCCGAGCCAAACAGCCCCGGATGTGTGGGGGCTGTCTCCAGCAGGACGCCGTAGCCGTGCCCATCCAGATCAGCGAATTGCTTGCTGACGCGGGCCATCGGCACACCCTGCCACGTCATGACCGGCTCGCTGAAGGTGCTGAAGACCGCCGTCACCGGATGCAGGCGCAGGTCACCGCCGATGTGCGGGTTCGTCAGGCCGCTGCGCTGGAGCAGGGCGGGCGTGTGGATGCTGCCCGCCGCCACCACCACGACATTCGCGCGCACCGTCACCAGCCGGATGCGACCATCCGCCTGCGGCACTTCCATGACGGCCCCTTTGACCTGCCCATGCTCGTGCATGATGCGCCGCACGTTAGCTCGCACGATGATATGCGCGCCGCACTCGTAGGCGTCCTGCAGATAGGTCTTGAGCGTGCCCTGCTTGGCACCGAAGGCGCAGCCAAAGCCGCAGTAGCCGCAGTCCTCACAGCCTTTGACGTTGCGCGGAATGACCTCGACCTGGAAGCCCAGCGCCTGACAGCCGCGCTCAAGGACGGCGTTGTTCGGGTTGGGGTAGCTCTCATCACAGTTGACGCCGAGGCGCTGGCTGACGGCATCCAGGCTGTGCTGAAACTCCGGCCCGGTGATGCCGCTGAAACCGTAGTCGCGCTCCCACTCTTCGCGCACGTTGTGCGGTAGCTGGAACGAGGCCGACCAGTTGATCGTCGTGCCACCACCGAGTGTGCTGCCCGCCAGGACCATCATGCTGGTATCGGCGCTGGTGAGCGCACCGTTGCGCTCGTACAGGTTTTGATTGGCGCGTAGTTCGTCGCCGTCGAAGTCGGCTTCGGCGTGGTAGCCGCCTTTCTCCACGACTATGACTTCATAGCCCGCCGCTGAGAGTTCCCCGGCGACCACGCCACCACCCGCGCCGCTGCCGATAATCAGCACATCCGTCAGCAGGACGCTGCCTTCGCCAATTTCATAGGGCGTGATGGTGCGTGCGGTCTCCGGGCTGCCGCTGTGGGGTCCCTTGTAGCTGATGTAATCCCAGACGGGGTGCGGCTGACCATCGGACGGGTTAGCATAGGCCAGGAACAGCGCTAGCCGCTTCAGGCTCTGGAAAGCTGTCCGCCGCAGGAACAACCGGCTGTTGGCCCAATCGCGCAGAATGGCCTCCCGCTGTGCAAGCGGCAGCTTGCGGAAGGCTCCCCACTCGCCCCCGGTCAGGCTGTTGACCAGTGGCACATCGAAGGCGCGCAACAGCATCCGTAGCTGCTGCTGACTCTCCGCGTCTGTGACCCGCGCCAGCGCTTCCTCCATGGCTTCCGCCAGCCCGTAACGCGCCGGGCTGTAGGCCATGATTGCGGCGCTCTCGGCGTCGGCGGTGCCGGGTCGGAGTTCCGGCACCAGCGTATCGCAGATCGCGGCTAAGGTCTCGCGTTCATTCTCGCTCAAAAAGCCCATCGTCGCCCACCTGATTAATAACCAAATTTGCACTCAATTATAGCACCGATACCGTCGCTCTGTCTCATTTTCAGCCGTCGGGCAGCAGCATCAGATCGGATGCATATCGCCGGAGAATCTGCCCCAGCGCCTCACACAGCGCCGGATCATCGCAGCCCGCGCAGTCACCTGCAAATGCATCAACGACCAGAGCGTACAACGGCGCAGCTCCTGCGCATCGAGCGTGCGCGCAATGAGGGCGTACAGGCCGTAGATGAGGCCGGACGTCACATACTCCGGTAGTTCGTCATGCACGACCCACACATTCGCCCCCGCATGTTCGACGCGTAACCCATGGGCGACCTGAAAGTCAACCGGACGAATGGCCTGTGTCGGGGTGTGCAATACACAGAAGAACAGCACGCAGAGCAGCAGTCTTCGCGCCCAGGTGCCAAACATGACAGCCTCCTGATTGAGAATCTGGATCAACGCGGTGAGGAGGGGAGCGTTCCGCGCAGAGGAGGCTGATGTGAACCGGCATGATGCAGTAGGGTGATGTGGCATGGTGACGAATGGCTGAGCCATCCTCGCCTACGTACTTATAGTGTAGTACGCAATAGGCCGCGAAGGGTCATGTGCCGCGTGTGACTTTACGCCATGCAGATCGGCAGGCGGATTAGGGCGTTGTGATCGTGAATGCGCTATACTCTGGCCACCGACACGCGAACGATCAGGGGGATCATCCCATGTTAAAACGATTATCGCGCGCACTGATACGGCCTTTATTCGCCGTTGTCGACACGCCGACAACTCAGACTAAATCAGATGCGAAAATCCCCGAAATCTACAGCGGTGGCTACAGCATCGTCCGCCGGGACAGCGGGTCTCGTACTGATTACGATGCCTTCTTCGAACACGCCGGACATCTGCCCATCCACGCCAGTGATCGTGGTGGCGGTGGTGGGGGTGGTGGCATCTACCAGCGGGGCCGACTCCTGCTTGATTCGGGCGGCAGCGGTCAGGGATACAGCCGCGAGACGGACGATGCCATCCTCAGCAAGGGTGAGGGCCTGGGCTACGTTGATCTCGGCCTGATTGCCCTGCGCGGGCGCTGGCTGCGCATCTTCCCGCTGATCGGTTTCGGTGGGCTTGGCAGTGGTGCCAGCGTCCTCGACAAGAGAAGCATGGAAGACGAGAAGAAAGAGATCGCCAATATGAGCGCCTCGGCGGCGGAAGCGCATATCGGCCTGGGCGCGGACGTGCTGCTGCCGGTGGCGCGCTGGCGGCTCGTCGTGGGCGTGCGCGTGGGCTACCGGCTGTTCAACCTGGAGTTCAACCGCGACCCGGCCCGCAGCGTGGACCCCCGCGCAACCGGCTTTTACTGGCGGGTCATCGCCGGGTTGGAGACGCGCGCCCGCAAAGATGACTAATACACGGACTTCGTGCATCCACATCACAGGTGACGACGAGCACACGCTATGCTGCCAACTGAAGAACTGATCGAAATCCGCGATGCCGCCATCGTCATCGCCATGGAAGCGGGCAATATTCTGCTGCGGCACTTCGAGACGGAGCCGCCAGAAGAAGATGAGAAGACGACCAAAACGACCGGGTATGATCTGGTCACGGCGGCGGATCGCGCTGCTGAGAAGGCGATCATCGCGGCGCTGCTGGATCACTACCCGCAGCATCACATCATCGGTGAAGAAGGCGGCGGTCACGGCGTGCCTGTCGAGAGCGCCGACTATCTCTGGTTCGTGGATCCCATCGACGGGACGACCAACTTCGCCCATCGCATCCCGCACTACAGCGTCAGCATCGCTCTGACTGACCGCGACCGTCAGCCGCTGGTTGGCGTCATCTATGACCCATCACGCGATGAGGTTTTCGCGGCGGTGCGCGGCGCTGGCGCGACCCTCAACGGGCAGCCGATGCGCGTTACCCACCGCACGGCACTCGATCAGAGCGTGATCTGCAGCGGCTTCCCGTATGATCGCCGGACCAACCCCGACAACAACGGCGCGGAGTGGCTGGCGTTCCTGCCGCGTGTGCGCGGCGTCCGACGCATCGGCAGCGCCGCGCTCGACCTCGCTTATGTGGCCGCTGGTCGCTTTGACGGGTACTGGGAGCGCGATCTGAAACCCTGGGACGCACTGGCGGGCATGCTGTTGGTGAAGGAAGCGGGCGGTCAGGTGACGGATTACGCCGGCGGCGATCAGCCGCAGTGGGGCGCTGAAGGCCGCTATGTCGCCAGCAATGGCCGCATCCATGCCGAAATGCTGGCCGTCCTGACCCAGGCCCGGGCCAGCCGCACCTGAGCGGCTGCAATCGAAACAGGTTCGATATGGCCAGAATCCCTGCTGACAGACTCCAGGGTGTGCCGGAGACGATGCTGCCGGTGCTCTACGCCCGCGCATATGAATCGCGGCGCAGCGACGGCATCATCCATGACCCGGTCGCATTGCAATGGGTGGAGCGTATCGCTTATGACTTCAGCCGCTTTGAAGATACGCCCATCACACATTTTGGCGTGGCCGTCCGCACGGAGATTCTCGACGAGCTGGCGGGTGCGTACCTGCAGCGCCATCCCGATGCTGTCATCGTCAATGTGGGGGCCGGCCTGGATACGCGCTGCTTCCGGTTGAATAACGGTCAGCGCCTGTGGGTCGAGCTGGACCTGCCAGAGTCGCTGGCCGTGCGCCGACAGCTCGTCAGCGAAGACGCGCGTTATCGTCTGCTGGCTTACTCTGCGCTGGATGTCGATCACTGGCGCGCTGAACTGCCTGCCGGTCGTCCCCTGCTCTTCATCGTCGAGGGGCTGCTGATGTATTTCAGCGGTGATGAGGTGCGCAACTGGCTGTCTCAGATTGCCGAGCACTTCCCCGGGGCGCATCTGCTATGCGAGGTCATGGGCGTGGGCCAGGCGGAGCGCACCCACCTGAATGATGCCATCAGCAAGACGAGCGCGCAGTTCCGCTGGGGCATCCGTGAGGCCGCGCAGATGGCCGACTGGCATCCTCGCCTGCGCTACCTGACAGATATCTCCATCTACGATCGGCACGAGGACCGCTGGCGCGCTCTGCCGATCCCGTTCAGGCAGTCGCTCGTCACCTACCGTAACAGCGTGAACCGCATCGTACACTTACAGGTTGACCCGGCCTGATTGGGTTCATCCGGCCATTAAATCGAAACGCCCGCAGGGGTTTAGCCTGCGGGCGCGGTCGGGTTGGAGCTACCCCGCGACGCGGGTCACTCCCTTACGAGAAGGTGTGATGGTCAGAGGGTAGCCCCCATAATTCGACCTATCATAATCCGATCACCTCCTTTGCTATGCCGACAGATGCGCAGAGGATAGCACGCATCAATGGGCTTGTCAAGCGCGTTTTGGCCTCTCAGTGACCCTTATTGCCCTTCCTGAAATTGTAGTGCGTTCACTTTAGGCATATGTCAACGAATTGGGATACTGCCGAGGTCAATATTGGTGCTGAAAACCAGGAACGCGCCGCTGACCCAGCCGGTCACCCCGCGATAGCTGACCTGCCACCACAGCCCATCCGCTGTGCGGCCGACCAGCAGCGCCCGATCACCGAAAAGGATGCGCCCGACGATCGGAGCGTTTACCCCGGGGCCTCTGCGGATGTTCAGGTTACCCGTCACGCCGACGGTGTTGCGCGTGGCGATCAGGAAGCGATCCGCGACACCAGCGATGGCCTGCTCGCGGCGTTCCTGCAGGGTGGCGACTTCATCAGCGTTGGCGATGATGACCAGCTCGCCAGAGACCCAGCCGCGCACCAGCCCGATCTGGATCTGCACCCAGGTATTGTCTTCCGTACGTCCGATCAGCGGGAAGATGTCGCCGTATTCGATCACGGTCAGGACGAGGCTGTTGATGTTCGGGGCGCTGCGCACGTTCAGCCGGTAGACATCCACGCTGACGACGGCGTCTTCCGTGGCGAACTGCGGCGGTGGGATGGGCGTTGATGCGGTCGTCTGCGCGGCCACCAGCGGCGCGCTCGAAAGCAGCACGACAAGTACGATCAGGGCGAGCAGGGAGCGTCTCATGAGCGGCCTCTCACAGATCATTGCGACGATCACTAAGGTTGATCTCTCTCAGCATACCCCAGCCCCGGCTTAATGGACAAGTTGAGGTGGGTGATCGTTGGTCAGTGTGGATGACGTGCGACCCTCGCATGAGCATTCGCCCGGATTTGTTGCTGTTTGTTGCGCTGATAGCTTGTTGTGGGGGGCCGTCCGGCGGTATACTGACGATGATGAAGACGCGACTCACTCATTCCTCACCGCTATTGATGGCGCTGCTGCTGGCAGTGCTGCTGCTCGTTGGCTGTCGACAGCAGCGCGCCCAGAGCGCCCCGCTGCCGACGCTGTTCCCATCGCCGACAGCGCCTATCGACATGCAGTCTGCTTACCGGACGGCCATGCTCTTCTTCGATGCGTGGCAGCGCTTCGACTATGCCACCATGCACGCTCTGACGACTTTCGCCGCCCAGGATGCCACACCCTTCGAGCAGTTCAAAGAGCTGTACGAGGATGTCCACAACCTGATGGCGCTGGAGGGCCTGACGATTACTGAGCGGGCTTTGCTGCGTCAGGGGGATCGCTTCGTCGTCATGACCTATGACGTCGATTTCGACCTGGCTGTGATGAATGACTTCAGCGAGGTGGGCCGTAATCTCAATCTGGTGATTGATCCTCAGGCGAATGACTGGCGTGTAGCCTGGTCCGCCTCCGATATATTCCCGGAATTTGGCGAGGGCGCGACGCTCAATTTCATCGCCAATGCGCCCAGTCGCGCCAACATCTACGACCGTGACGGCGACGTGCTGGCAGATCAGAACGGTATCATGGTCGTGACAAACGTCATCCCCGCAGAAATCCCCGATACAGCGACGTGCCTGCCACTGCTGGCAGAGGCCGTGCAGCGACCGCTGGAAGACATTCAGCGGCTGATGGACCGCTCCGGCAGCAACTGGGTGGTCGAAGTCGGCACGATGCAGCCGCCAGAGTATCAGACCTACGTCGAGCGGCTTGAGCAATCCTGCGCGGCCACATTCGGACGGCGGGCGGTGCGCCGCTATCCACGCGGCAGCCTGATGCCGCATGTCGTCGGCTATGTCGGCTACCCGGATGAGGAAGAAGTCACGGAGTTGATTCGCCAGGGCTTCGACGCGGAGACGCTCATCGGCAAGAGCGGCATCGAGCGCAGTTGGGATGAAGTCCTGCGGGGCACGCCCGGCGGACAACTGGTGATGATCGCGCCGAATGGGGCGCGTCAGCGCGTGCTCAGCGAAGTGCAGACGGTCATCCCGGAGAGCATCTGGCTGACAATCGATGACGACCTGCAGGAGTACGTCGCTCAGGTTATTGGTACCGCCTACGCGGAGAACAGCGGCGGCTGGGCCACGACCTCACGCGGGGCGGCGGCCCTCGTCATGGATGTCAACACGGGCGAAATCCTGGCGATGGTCAGCTATCCCTCATATGATGCCAACGCGCTGACGCCCTTCCCACAGATCAGCCGCGCCGCCGCTGAGATCGAGCAGGAGCGCATCACCGACGACCCGGCCCGGCCGATCCTCAATCGGGTGACGCAGGGTGCCTATCCGTCGGGCAGTTCTATGAAGGTCGCTGATGTGCTGGCTGCCGTTGATAGCGGCATCTTCCCGATCGATTTCACCTACTTCAGCACTGGCCGCTGGCAGCAGGGCAACGATGTGCGCTTCGACTGGTTCGGGCCGGGGCATGGCCGCGTTGATTTCGCCGGGGCGCTCCGCGTGAGCTGTAATAGTTGCTTTTATGAAGTCGGCTATCAGATGGACGGCGTCGACCCCTTCATCCTGCCGACCTATATGCGCCAGTTCGGCCTGGGCCTGCCGACTGGCCTGACCGACCTCACCGAAGAAGACGGCCTCATACCCGACCCGGACTGGATCGCCCAGTACCGCCAGGTACCGTGGACGTTCTCGCACTCCGTCAGCATGGCGATCGGCCAGGGCGAGGTGCAGGTCACGCCGCTGCAGATGACGCGCATGTACGGGGCGATCGCCAATGGTGGCACGCTCTATCAGCCGCAGCTCGTGCGGGAGCGCGGCATCCTGGACCAGCGGACGCGGGTCGCCGCGCCGCGCCCCAACGGCGCACTTGATGTGCGTCAGGACGTAATCGAACTCGTGCAGCGCGGCTTGTGCGAAGTGACCACAGTGCGCGGCTCCGGCACGGCGGCGCATATCTTCAACAGCAGTTACGGCCCCTCACCGCTGATGAACATCGGCGTCTGTGGCAAGACAGGTACGGCGGAATCCGGCTCAGGGCCGCCGCATAGCTGGTTCATCGGCTATGCACCGGCGGAACGGCCCGAGATCGTGGTGACGGTACTGGTCGAAAACGCGGGCGATGGCTCCGCGATTGCCACACCGCTGACGAAGTTCATCATGGAGTATTACTTCTTCCTGCGAGAGAGCAGCTAGTACGCGGCAGGCAGCATCTCATCGACGGATACGGCGGGGGCGGCGCGTGCGTTCACGGTGCAGCCAGCGCTGATACAGCGCGTCGGCGTCAGCGGCACTGAGATGCCAGTCGCGGGGGTCGGCGCGGCGCTGGCGTGTGATCTCGTACAGCAGTACCGCCGTCGCCACCGAGACATTAAAGCTGCCGATCATGCCGCGCATGGGGATCGTCAGCCGCAGGTCGGCGGCAGCCTGCCCGGACGCGCTCAGGCCATTCTTCTCGTTGCCGACCAGCAGCGCTAACTTCTCATACTGCGTGAAATCCACATCGTACAGGCTGATGGCATCGTCCGCCGCGACAGTGGCAACCCGCGTCCAGCCTGCGGCGCTGAGGTCGGTCAGAAGCTGCTGTGATCCGCGCTCGTCCTGCTGATAATCCAGCCATTTAACCGCTGAGGCCGATGAAATATCACCCAGACGCAGCAGAGCGCGGTCGTTCGGGTCGGCTAGCGTGAAGGTCAGGCGCTGCACACCGAAGGCATCGCAGCTGCGGGCGATCGCCGCCAGATTATGCGGGTTGATCACATTCTCCATGATGACCTGCAAACCGGCCTGTCGCTGCTGCGCGACCGTCAGCAGGCGCTGCTCACGGTCTGTGCTCGGGGCATCAGGCTGCGTTTCTGAGGCGCGCAGCATGTCCTCGCTCCGCGGGAAAGTCGGCTTATCTTCCTGTGGTGTTTCCGGCATGGGCGTCTCGATCTGGCTAGCGGGCGGCTTCACCGGGCCACTGGACCGCACGCACGCCCTGCACCCCGCGCAGGCGCAGCCGCTCGCCGTTGATCGGCTGGTAGATCAGTATGCCGCCGGGATGCGTCAGACCGAGCAGAGCTGTGCCGTCGGGCGAGATATTCGGCTGGGTGATATAGCCTACGTTGCCCTCAGCATTGAGGCCGCCGCCGGGCGGCAACTGCAGCACCGTGACCATACCGGGTCGCTGCTGCCGGATCAGCAGGCGCGTGTCCCCGGCGGGCGATTGCGCGACATCGAGCACTTCCCAGTTCTCCAGGATGGATGTCAGCACAACGGGCGAGTCCGTCAGGTTGGTTGCGTCGAGGCGCATCAGCGCGGGCACCATGGCGTCGCCCAACTGCCCGGTGAAGGCGAAGCGCGCCCCGTTCAGCCACCAGCCTTTGTCATACGGCCCGACGGTGCGTTGTTCGCCGCTGACCGCGTCAATGAGCACCAACGCGGTATCGCCATCGTCGCCAGTGCGCGTCACCAGCAGCGCATTGATGCCTGAAGCCATCTGAGGATGGGTGTAGGTCTGGCCGTCCGCATCAGCGACGAAGGGCGTCGAGGTGCCCTCGGCAATATCCAGTCGCCAGATGGCGGTGGTATTGTCCTGTCGATCGCGGTAGTAGAGCTGGGCACCATCCGTGCTGAAAACCGGCGTGATGTCCGTCTCCAGCGTCAGCCGGACGACTTCCACAGGTTCGGCGAGTGTATCCGCGCCGTTGAGTTCGGTCAGCCATAAGCCGCCGTTGCTGACGTAGGCCAGCCGGTCGCCAGCGGGCGAGACGCTGTAACTCAGCACGTCGGTGATTGCCGGGGTGATCGTTTCTGCCAGGGCGTCCGGTCGCAGTCGCCACACCTGCGCAATGCCGGTGTTATCGCGGGCGATGAAGAAGACCGGCTGTTGCAGTGGCAAGCGCTCCACAGGGGGCGGCAGTGGCACACCCCAACTGTACGTCGAGATGCCGTTGAAGGGCAGCGTGAAGCCCTCGCCAGTCAACGGGTTGACCAGCGCCAGCACGCCGCCACGCGCCGCGACCAGCCACTCACCACGCGGTGCCCAGCGCAGCCCGCTTACATCGACATCCATTTCGCCCAGGTCACTGATGGTGCCATCCAGCGTGACCTGCCGCAGTTGGCCGACAGGCTGGCCTTCAGGGTCGCTGCCTTCATAGGCGAGCACGCCCTCCACCGTCATCAACGGCAGGAAGTAACGTATCGGGCCGGCGACCAGTTCGCTCTGGGTGTTGCCCTGGCTCAGGTCCATCAGGCGCAGGCCGCCCTCCGGCGGGGCGAAGGCCAGCAGCGCATCGCTGACCCAGGTCGCGCCAGCGCTCTCCGGCACGGCGGCGATCAGTACCATGCCCGCCGCATCACGGCGGAACAGCCACCAGGCCCCAATGTCGGATTCCGCCGCGAGGTAAGTACCGCCTGGGGACCACATCAGATGGCGCAGGTTGGGCGTGGTCAGGTCCGTAAAGGTGCCGCCCGCCTGCCAGACGCGCCCGCCATACAGCGTGGTATAGGCAATCGCGCCGCCATCCGGTGCCCAGGCGATCGTCTCGCCGCTGCCCCGGATGAGCGGCACGCTGGCGCGCTCGCCTTCCAGCAGGACAGGCTCGGCGTCGCTGTACATATCGGCGATGAGCACGCCCACTCGCGTACGATAGGCGAGCAGGTTGCCATCCGGTGCAACGCGGAAGTCGATGACGAATTCATCCGGTGGGGTGACGGTCGTAATGCCTGCATTGCCCAGGCCGACGCGCTCGACCAGCCCTTCACCACGCAGCAGATAGAGCGCGGTCGGCAGGTTGACGCCATCCTGGGCGCGTGTGGTCATGGGGGATAGCAGCGTCGGCAGCAGCGTCAGCAGCACGCCCAGCAATACGCCGGGGATGATCCGCAGGGTGAAGCGCTGACAGAAACTCATGCGCGTGTTTGCTCCTGCAAAATGCCGTTCATGAGGCTGAGTATACTCGATTTCCGGGGAGCCTGCGCAGCGTCAGCGGCGGTGATAAGGGGCCTACAGGCCCGATTGGTGCGACGGTCGGCAGCGCATGTGTTGTACAATAAGAGAGAGTTTTCAGAGGTATGTTCTATGGCACCATTTACATTCGAAACGCACAACGAGATCCGTGAGACGATGCACGAACGCGGCTACACTGTCCTTGATGCTGACGCAATCACGCTGCCGTCGGGCCTGATGCCCCACTGGGAAGCGCTGCGCGCGGAATATGACGCGCTCCCTGCTGATGAGTATCTGCCGGATGGCGGCAGTTATCGCTTTCGCCGTTATGACAGCTTCACATTCCTGCCAGAGACGGGCGAGCTGATGCTGCTGCCGCATCAGGATTACTTTCAGAGCCGGGACATCAACAGTGTGACGGGCGGCATCGTCCGCCGCTTCGCCCCGCTGACGCCAGCGACCATCGCCAACCCGTATCTGCACGCGCTGATTCGCTGGGATTTTGCCCAGTTCCCGCTGGATGATCCGGCCTGGGCGCGGGCGCGCTGGCAGGTCGACGTGCATCAGATACAGGTCGTCGCCGTGGCCGATGAGCAGGGCCAGCCCACGCCGGAAGGCGTCCATCGGGATGGCGCGCATTTCGTGACGGTGCATCTGGCACGGCTGGATAACGCCAGCGGTGGTGAGGTCAGCATTTATGATGACGATCGCCGCCTGCTGACAGCCTTCACGCTGGATCACGTCGGCGCGGCCTATCTGTTCAACGATCGTATCCTGTGGCACGGCGTCACCCCGATTCAGCCGACGGACCCCGCGCAGCCGGCACAGCGCGGCATCCTGACGTTCGATTATCACCTGAAGTGATGGCGAAAACGGGCGGTACGCCAGCGCTGAAACTGTAGGGCTTAACTCTCATCTGTCGGCCCCTTCATGAGGGCGGCCAAACGACGTAAACGGCACACTTCAATCTGCAAAGCAAAAAGGGCCGGTATGCTATCGGCCCTTTCGCTTGTGTTGGTGGAGCGTGTCCGGGCGCGCTTAGCGCAGGCCACCCGACGGACGCGGTATCAGATCCACAGTCAGGTTGACGGTCTCGCCATTGCGGTAGACCGACAGGGTGATCTGATCGTCGGGGCGCGTTTCCTGTGCCAGATAGGCTATCAGATCGTCCATACCACGAATTGACGTACCGTTGACCGCCGTGATTATGTCAGCGGAGATCAGATCGGGCATGTCGAACTGGCTGACTGGCTCCGCAACTTCTGGGTTGCGCAGACCGGCCCGCGCAGCAGGACCGCCGCGTGTGGCTTCGCTGACGACCACGCCCCGCACGTTATCCGGCAGGTTGAGCTGTTCCATCAGCCGCAGGTTGACATCGCCGCCACGGATGCCCAGATAGCTGTAGCTGACGAACCCGTTCTCGATCAGCTCCTGCGCGACGCGGCGCGTCAGGTTGCTGGGCACGGAGAAGCCGACGCCGCTGTTGCTGCGGCTGCTGCTGAGGATCTGGCTGTTGACGCCGACCACTTCACCGCGCAGGTTGAGCAGTGGGCCGCCGCTGTTGCCCGGGTTGATGGCCGCGTCCGTCTGGATGACGCCGCCAATGCTGAAACCAGTCAGGCCCTGGATGGTGCGGTCGAGCGCGCTCACCAGCCCGGATGTCAGCGTGAATTCCTGACGGAAGGGGCTGCCGATCGCTACGACGGGCTGGCCGATGAACAAGGTGTCAGAATCGCCCCAGGTGATGGGCTGCAGCCTCTCGGGCGGCAGTTCGACACGGATTACAGCAATGTCACTGTCCGGGTCCAGGCCGATGATACGGCCTTCGGCCAGCGTGCCGTCAATGAACTCGACTTCGATAAACTGTGCGCCATCGACAACGTGATTGTTGGTCACGATGTGGCCTTGCTGATCAATGACGAAGCCGCTGCCTGCCCCGCCACCCTGGGCGGTGCTGACTGTCAGCGATACAACTGACGGGCTGACCTGCACGAAGACCTCTGCTTCCGGGGTGAAGTCTTCCGGTGTCGTGACCGCCTGAGCCAGTGTCGGCGACAGGGCCAGCACGCCAAAAGCGATGGCTGTCAGCATCATGAGGATTACAATAAAGCGTTTTCTGATCATTCTCGCCTCTCCTGAGCGTCCAGATTGCATTCAGTTGGGGCCGTCGCGATGCGCGGCTCTCCTTAACACTAAGATGCGGTGTGAGCATATGAATCTTATTGGCAAGTTGTAAACAAGATGTAACGTCCCGGCAAAAAACCTGTATTCTCGCAAGGCAAAGCGTAAGAATTTATTCATAGTTGAAAGCCGAAACGGCTGACGAGAGGGCGGGTTGCCGGTTGCGCTGTATCGCTAACCTCTCTACACTGATTCTACGGTTGTAATTTCACTGTCGTGGACTGCACAGTCGCTGGCCCGCGCTGGTCGGCGAAATGAGACCGTTTCAGGAGCTTTTATGCCATCGGTTACGCAGCATATTCGCCGTCGGCGGGCACGCAAGGCGCGCCTGAAGGAATCGCGCTATCGGAGTCAGCGCTGGTCGGGCCTGATCCTCGGCCTGATCGTCCTGGCGATCGTCGGCCCGGTGGTGAGTGTCGGCGCGGTGATCGCGTTTCTGTATGGGCGGGCGGTGACGCATCTGCCGACGCAGGCGCAGACGCTCGAACTGGAGCCGATCCTGGGCACGACCGAACTGTATGATCGCAGCGGCGGCACGCTGCTGTATGCTGTGCGTGACCCTCTGGGCGATGAGCGCCGCTGGCTGACGCTGGACGAACTGCCGGAGCACGTCATTCAGGCGACGCTCGAGATGGAAGACGGCGACTTCCTGGAGCGCAGCGGCTTCGACCTGGGTACCACGGTGGATCGCCTGTGGCGCTATACGATCGGCCTGCCACTGCTGCCCAATGATTCGCTGGCGGCGCGTCTGGTGCGGAACGCGCTGCTGCCCCTGGCGGCTGACAGCAACCTCGACCCGCTGCTGCTGGAAATCGCGCTGACGGCGGAAGCCCAGCGGCGATATACCGCGCTGGAACTGCTCGCATGGCACCTGAACACCAACGACTACGGCAGCGATGCCTACGGCATCGAGGCGGCGGCGCGTATTTACTTCAACAAGACCGCCGCAGAACTCACGCTGGATGAGGCCGCACTGCTCGCCCCGATCCCGCTGCGGCCGCAGTTGAACCCGTTCGATGATGAGGTCGCGGCGCGTGGCCGTCAGGCGGATCTGTTGCAGCGTATGGCGGTCAGCGGGCGCATCTCTCAGAATGAATTCAACGCGGCGACGGCTATTCAGACGCCGCTCAACACGACGCTGGCGCAGCTCCCACAGGTCGCGCCGGATTTCGCGCTGTATGCGCGTGAGCAGGCGGAGGATATCCTGACGGCGCAGGGCCTCGACGGTGACCGGCTCGTCGCACGCGGCGGCCTGACGATCACCACTTCGCTCGATCTCGACCTCTACTATCAGGCGGAGTGTGCGCTGCGGGCGTATCTCATCCAACTGGGCGGCGTGCGCGCCCGTGATGTGCAGCGACTGGATGATCAGCCGTGCGCGGCGGCGGACTTTCTGCCGGAGCCGGCCTTCGGACTGGATCAGACGGCGCTGCCTGACGCTGGTCGCATCATGATACAGGATGTGCAGACCGGCGAAATCCGGGCGCTTGTCGGGCCAGTGCAAAATCGCGACACGCAGCCTGGGCCGGTGCTGTATCCTTTCGTCTATCTGGAAGGCTTCCTGCGGGGGGCGTATACCCCAGCCAGCATGCTGCTCGATATTCCTCGGCCGTTCGCCGGGGCTGCGGAGGGCCTGCTCTATCTGCCACAGAACGCCGACGGACAGTTCCGTGGGCCGCTGAATCTGCGTGACGCGATGGCCAGTGGGCTGCGCGTCCCGGCGGTCAGCGTGGCGGATGCGACCGGCCTCGCACAGACGCTGCGCATCGCACACAGTATGGGCATCAACACGCTGGCGGACGAAGAAGCCTATGACCTATCGCTGCTGGAGACGGGCGGGCAGGTCAGCCTGTTGGACGCGGCCTACGCTTACTCTGTGTTCGCGACGCAGGGCTACATGGTCGGTGTGGAGCCGCTGCGCCGCGAATTCCGCGCCCGTGACCCGGTGGCAGTGCTGCGCATCGAAGCCAGTGATGGTGCGCTGCTGTGGGCCTACGACGAACAGCAGGCCGCGCTCAGCCGGACGAACATCCTGGGCGCGCCTTTTGCCTGGCTGGTCACGGATATTCTGGCTGATAGCGCCACGCGGCGCGCGGTGCTCGGGACTGTCGTCGATCCTGCGGAAGCCGGGCGACCGGCGGCGCTTGTTGCTGGCAGCAGCGGCGATGGCGTCGATAACTGGGCGCTGGGCTATACGCCGCAGCGGGTCGTCGGCGTGGCGCTGGGCCGGGACGATGGCGGCAGCCTGTCGCTTGACGCGGGCGGCTGGCAGGGGGCCGCGCCCCTGTGGGGGGCGCTGCTGCGTTATACCCACGAGCGCGACGGTCTCTCCCCGTCGACCTGGACGCGCCCCGAGGCCATCGCAGAGTACGTCGTCTGCGAGCGCAGCGGCATGACCCCCGGCGAGGATTCTGTCTGCCCGACACGCAATGAGTTCTTCCTGCGTGAGGTGCCGCCATTCCAGCAGGATATACACTGGCAGAGCGTCATCATCAACAGCAATACGGGCCTGCTGGCGACGCTCGATACGCCGCCGAACCTGCGACTGGAACAACGCTATTTCATCCCGCCGGAGGCCGCCCGCGACTGGTGGATGAGCAATGGCCTGCCGCTGCCCCCCACCGAGCGCGATCGCAGCCGGCCGGACCTGCTGCGCGATGTCAACATTGTGGAACCGGCACCCTATGCTTATGTCAGCGGCGATGTGGAGGTGTACGGCACGATTGAGACGCTCGGCGCGCAGAGCTATCAGCTCTCTTACGGCGAGGGCATCATCCCGACGCAGTGGTTTAACATCACTGACGCGATTGACGATTTCTCCGCTGCCAGTGGCGATCTGACGCGCCCGCTGGCGACGTGGGATACAACCCGGCTGGCCGAGGGCATTTACACCGTCCAGATGGCAGTACGCACGACGGATGGCACGCTCGATACGGCCTTCGTTCAGGTGACGGTCGATAACGTGCCGCCCAGTATCGAACTCAGCACAGCAGGCGAGCCGAACCGCGTCTATCGCTTCCCGACAGATCAGACGATCAGTCTGGTGGCGACGGTCACCGATAATCTATCCGGCTATGACCGCGTCATCTTCTACCGGAATGGGCAGTTGGTCGGTGAAGATCAGGACTGGCCGTTCTTCCTGGAAGTGGATATTCGCGGCCCAGGGCTGGAGGGCTTCAGCGCGGTTGCCTACGATCAGGCAGGCAACGAGGCGCGCGCTGAAATCCAGGTTGAAGTTATTCGCAGCGGTGGGTAAGCCCATTGTGACGACAGCCGCACTCATCTACCCACACCAGCTCTACGCGCAGAATCCGGTCATCCGCGAAGATCGGCTGCACGTCCTGATTGAGGAACCGCTGCTCTTCGGGGATGCGCGCTATCCGGCGCGCTTCCACAAGTGCAAACTGATGCTGCACCGCGCCAGCCTCAAACGCTACGCGGACGAGGTGCTGGCCGGGCATCAGGTGCGCTACCTCGATTACGCCGCGATGCGGCAGCGCACGGCAACCGTCCTCGACCTGCTGAAAGATGAGGGCGTGCGCGAAATCCATGTCATCGACCCGACCGACGACCTGCTCGAAAAGCGGCTGAAACGTGCCGCAGATCGTCACAATATCCAACTGCACTGGCATGCCTCGCCCAACTTCCTGACGAGCCGCGATCAGATCGACGCGTTCTGGCGGGGCCGCGCCGAGGATGACTATCATCAGACGGATTTCTACATCCATCAGCGGCAGCGGCTGGGCCTGCTGCTGGCGGATGATGGCGGGCCAGTGGGCGGCAGGTGGACCTATGACACCGAGAATCGTAAAAAGCTGCCGAAAGACGTCCAACTGCCGCCGGAGCCGGAACACTACGCCAATGCATATCTCGATGAGGCGCGCCGCTATGTCGAGCAGCACTTTGGCAGCAATCCCGGCGCTACGGACGCCTTCATCTATCCGACGAACCATGCCGAAGCCGACGCCCTGCTCGATCGCTTTCTTGAGCAGCGGTTGCCGCAGTTCGGCCCGTATCAGGACGCCATCAGTCAGCGCGGCGATACGCTCTTTCACTCGCTGCTGAGTTCATCGCTGAATAGTGGGCTGCTCTCGCCTCAGCAGATCGTCGACCGGCTGATGAACTACGCCGACGCCCACCCGAAGACGTCGCTTGCCTCGGTGGAGGGATTTCTGCGGCAGGTGATCGGCTGGCGCGAGTTCATCCGGGCGGTGTATCTGCGCGAGGGCGTGCGCCAGCGAAACAGCAACTTCTTCGGCCATCAGCGCACGCTGGAAGAGGTCTGGTATAGCGGTGAAACAGGCATCCCACCCATTGACGACGCGATCCACAAGGCGCTGCGACTCGCCTACAACCACCACATCGAGCGGCTGATGCTGGTGGGTAACTTCATGCTGCTGTGCGAGATCCACCCGGACGAAGTCTATCGCTGGTTCATGGAGATGTTCATCGACGCTTACGATTGGGTCATGGTGCCCAACGTCTACGGTATGAGCCAGTACGCCGACGGCGGCCTGATGACCACCAAGCCCTATATCAGCTCGTCAAACTACGTGCGCAAGATGAGCGACTATGGCAAGGGCGATTGGTCCCCCGTATGGGATGGCCTGTATTGGCGCTTCATCGACAAACACCGCGATTTCTTTACCGGTAATCCGCGTCTGGCCGTCATGACCAGCCACCTCAAGCGCATGGATGACGACACACTCGCCGCCCATTACGAACAGGCCGAATCCTTCCTGAAGCGCATCTCCTGAGTTCGCCAATCCCGGCCCGAGACCCTTTCTTGCTGTGAGGGCCGCCCCTGTGATTCAATCATCATGAACGATACGCCGTTTTCTTTCATCTGTAGTGAACTTTTGGTGAACTCAGTCAGATCGTAGCGAAACAGGCCGATCATGAATCTTCAGAATCTGCGGACGTTCATCCTGGCGTCGCAACTGGGCAGCTTCTCCGCTGCCGCCAATGAGCTGGGCTATGCGCCCTCCACGATTACCCTGCACATCCAGCAGCTAGAAGCAGAATGGGGCGTTGCCCTGTTCGAGAAGCAGGGGCGCGGTATACGTCTGACGCAGGAGGGGCGCACGCTGCTGGGCAAGGCCCACTCGATCATCAATCAGGCGGAGGCGCTGGATCGCACGGTGCAGGAGATGACCACCGGCGATGCCGGGCATATCCGGCTGGGCGCGGTGGAGCCAGTCGGGAGCTGGCAGGTCGCCCCACTGCTGGCGGAATATATCCGCGAGCGCCCTCTGCTGCAGATCAACTTTGAATCGGGCAGCGGCTACACCCTGCGGCATCAGCTAATGGAGGGCCATCTCGACGTGGCGGTTATGTTCGCACCGACGCCGGGCTGGCCGCTGCACTTCGACCCGCTGTTCATCGAGCGTAACGCACTGCTCATGTGGGATGATCACCCGCTGGCGGAACGGGACGTCGTCGAGTATGACGACCTGCGCGACCAGCGCCTGATCTTCCTGGAGACCCCGACCGCGTATCGTCAGGTCGTCGAGCATGATCTCGTCGCGCATGGTGGCACGCACCCTTACGCCAATATTGAGGTCAGCAGCGTGCGCGCCGCTATCGCGTTCGTACGGGAGCGGGTGGGGATCGCCGTACTGCCGCCGATCTGCGTACAGCCGGTGCCGCCGGGTATGGCGCTCAGGCCGATCGGCGGCTTCGGCATTACGCGCATCATGGGCCTGATGTATCGCGATTATGACAGCATGAAGCGCAAGGCGCTCGATAAATTTATCATGTATGTAGGCCAGCACCTGTATGATATGTAGGCGTCAGCATGCGGGCTGATGTCGCCAAACAGCGGTATAATCGTGCAAAAGTACACACATGAGGTCCAGGTATGCAAACACCATCCGTAGGTGTGATCGGCTATGGCACATACTTCCCGGAACAGGTGCAGACCGCTGCCGATCTGGTCGCGCCGACCGGTATCCCTGAAGAAGTCCTGCGCGAGAAGATGGGCATCGTCCAGCGACACATCGCCAGCGACGCGGATACCGTCACCCACATGGCCAGCGAGGCGGCCAAACGCGCTATCGAGGTCGCCGGGATCGCGCCAACTGAAATTGACGCGGTGATCTCACACGGCAGCCAGTATAAGGATCACGTCGTCTGGAACAGCGCGGGCAAAATTCAAGATGATATTGGGGCGGTCAACGCCTTTGGCTTTGAGATGTACGCGCTATGCGCCGGGGCACCGATCGCGCTCAATGTGGCGCGCGGCCTGATGCTCTCCGACCCGGGTGTGCGGACGGTGCTGCTGGCGGCGGGCAGCCGCGAAAATGACCTGATCAATCCGGCCAATCAGCGCGCCCGCTTCATGTTTAACTTCGGGGCGGGCGGCGGTGCCTGGCTGCTGCGGCGTGATGTCGATAAGAACCTGCTGCTCGGTTCCGCAGCGATCACCGACGGCAGCCTGTGGCAGACGGTCATGCTGACGACCGCGCCGGACGCCATCGGTGCGCAGGGGCCGGTCATGGGCGATCTGTATGGCTGGCTCGACGTGCGCAATAGTCACTACATGGCGGAGCGCCTGGGGGCCAGTTCACTGCCGAACTTCAAGCAGGTGATGGCGGAGGCGCTCGAAAAGAGTGGCTACACCTTCGCTGATGTGGCCTTCCTGGGCATCACGCATATGAAGAAATCGTTCTACCTGCAAATCCTGGATGAGATCGGCCTGACGCCTGAGCAGAGCATCTATCTTGATCACTACGGTCACGTGCAAAGCGTGGATCAGGTGCTCACGCTCCAGCTTGGCCTGGAGCAGGGCAAGATCAAACCGGGCGACGTCGTGCTGCTCGTCGGCGCGGGGACCGGCTACACGTGGAGCGCCAGCGTCATCCGCTGGGGATAAGGAAGCGATTACGCCATGAGCCGTGCCACGCTGCTCGTCGTCATTCAGTTTACGCTGTTCGGTCTGATCGGCCTGGCGTTTTTGCTGCTGCCGCACACGGGTAATGCGCTGCTGCGTACTGTTGGGCTGGTGCTGGTCGGCAGCGGCCTAGTCGTCGCTTTCCTGGCGATCACGGAGCATCAGCGCGCCGCCGGCCAGACGCCGAATGTGACGCCCACGCCCAAGCGATCCAGCCAGCTCATCACCAGCGGCCTGTACCAGTTCGTGCGCCACCCGATCTACAGCGGCGTGCTGCTGTGTGGCTTCGGCGCGGCGGTGTATCAGTCGCATCTGGTGACGGCGGTGCTGGTGGCGGCGCTCTATCTGCTGCTGAGCGTCAAAAGCCGCTACGAGGAATCACTGCTACAGCGGGCCTTCCGGGATTACACCGCGTATATGAAACGCACCGGGCGCTTCTGGCCGGGCAGCGATATCTGAGCCGCCGCTCTCATTACGGGCGCTCGACCGTCCGCGATTCCGGCAGGTCGTAATCCACCACCATGAAGGGGATTGGCTCACTGCGCTGAATGCTGCCATCAGCCAGCGTCGCTTCAGCCGTCAGGACGTGCGACCCCAGTTCGAGCGTCCACCACAGCGACCAGGGTTCAGCGTCGGCGCTGCCGATGGGCATGTCGTTCAGCAGATAGTGAATCTGGCGCGTGCCGGGTGGCGCCGCCGCCGTGAATTTGAGCCGCTGCGTGCTGAGCGGCGTCACGGGTGACACCTCGAACACGGTATATGGGTCAGGTTCCAGCAGGCGAACGGCGTCAGGATCGGCAGTGCTGACCAGCGCTGCGCCCATCGGCGGCTGACGCACCCCATTGCGCGCTCCCCACTCGCGGGCCTCCGGCGGCAGCACGACGAATACCTCCTCAGCGCGTCGCTCCGGCGGCGTGGATTCATCGGCCAGCAGGTTCGTCTCACGATCAATGGTGAAAACCTGATAGAAGTCATCGGGTTGGGTTGGCTCCGTGCCGGGGATGAACCACTCGATGCGGCGGTGCGGGCAGTACGGGGTCGGCAGCAGGCCGGAAAGCGCGCACACCTCACGCTGAATCAGACCTTCGGGCCGGGTGAAGTTCAGCTCAGGCTGGCCGAGCAGCGCCTGACGCATGAACTGGTTATAGATGGGGCCAGCGCCGGTCACACCCGTCACGTCGACCATGGGCGTGTTATCCGCATTGCCGACCCACACGCCGACGATCAGATTGGGCGTGTAGCCCACCACCCAGTTATCCCGGAAGTCAGTCGTGGTGCCGGTCTTAGCGGCGGCAGGTCGTCCGATCTGCAGGGGGCTGTGCGGCCCAAATGACGGCAGGCGGGCGTTGTTATCGCTGAGGATATCGGTGATGAGGTAGGCCACGCGCTCATCGAGGACGTGCCGGTTGAGCGGCTGTGGCTGCCATTCATACAGGACATCGCCCGCAGGGGTGGATACTTTCAGGATGAACTGCGGGTCGATGCGGTGGCCGCCATTGGCGAAGACGGCGTAGGCCGCTGTCAGATCGAGCAGGCGCACTTCGCCGCCGCCGAGCGTGATCGACAGATCAACCTGCGTATTCCGTGCGAGGTTCGTCAGGCCGACATTGCCCATGAACTGGATGAAATCGCCCACGCCGACGTGTTCCAGTGCGACGACCGCCGGGATATTGTAGGACGAGGCCAGCGCCTCTCGCACCAGCACCGGCCCGCGTTCCGCCAGGCCGTAGTTGGCCGGGGTGTAACTCTCTAGGCGGCGTGTGACGAAGGGCGTCTCAATATCGAGGATCATGGTGGCGGCGGTGTAGGGATCGTCGTGTGACGGGTCCATCGCCAGCGCATAGGTGAAGGGCTTCAGCGCGCTGCCCGGTTGGCGCAGTGCCAGCGCCGCATTCACCGCGCCGTCGATGGCCTCGTTGAAGTAATCCGGGCTGCCGAGCAGGGTCAGAATCTGTCCAGTGAAGGGGTCGAGGGCGACCAGGGCGGCGTTGTGGGCGTTGGCCGGGACGTGCCCGCCCAGCGGCGGATGGTTCAGAAAATCGAGCTGGCGGCGGGCGATGCGCTCCGCCTGACGCTGCCAGCTCGCATCCACGGTGGTGATGACGTCCAGCCCGCCGCCGTAGATCTGCTCCGGGTAAAGGCGTTCGAGTTGCTTCCAGACGGCCATGACGAAATGCGGCGCTTCAATCGGGAAGGGCGTCGCGCCGAATTGCAGTTCATCCTGACGGGCGGCGCTGGCCTCCACCGGCGTGATGTATCCCTGCTGCGTCATCAGGCGCAGCGCGACATCCTGCCGTTGCAGCGCGCTGTCAATGTTGGTCAGTGGGTCGTGCAGGACGGCGTTCTGCGCCATGCCCGCCAGCAGCGCGCACTCCGCCAGCGATAGCTCCGGCGCGGATTTCTGGAAGTAAGCGCGTGCGGCGGCTTCCAGCCCGTAGGCCAGATTGCCGAAATAGACCTGATTCAGATAGAGCGCCAGCATGTCATCGCGGCCCAACTGTGCGTTGAGCCGCAGCGCGAGCACCATCTCTTTGAGCTTGCGCTGAAGGGTTCGCTCGGCCTGCTGGCTCGGGTCGAGCAGCAGCAGGCGCGCCGTCTGCTGGGTGATGGTGCTGCCCCCGGCCATGATCTCGCCGCCGCGTATGTTGATCCACAGGGCGCGCAGGATGCCCGCCAGATCGACGCCGGGGTGGTGCCAGTAGTTGGCATCCTCCGTCGCGATGAAGGCATTGACGCAGTGCTGCGGCACCTCAGAGAGCGCCAGCGGCGTGCTGCGTCCCTGCTCCGGTGGGCTGATCTCATAGAGCAATTCGCCGTTGCGGTCGTAGATGCGGGTGCTGGGCAGCTTCAGCCCGGCGTGGAAGTCCTCGATCGGCGGCAGGTCGTGGAACACCCAGAAGTAAACGAAAATGCCGCCCGTGATCAGCAGGGCGAATGTGGCCAGCAGCAGTCGCCGCCGGTGACGTTGGAGTGTATGGCGTAGGCGTCTCATGATGTTATTGTACGGCATGCAGATCGCGCCTGCCTGACGCTGTGGTGTCGGCTGTGCGGCGGGCACTCAACGGGTGGTGGTGATGCGCAGTTGGGCAGCGTCTGGCCCTGGCTCCGACCAGCTCACGATGAGGTGGCGGTCGCGGTCGGCGGCGAGGTGCGGCGCGCTGAGGGTGCGCGTCGGCGTCAGCGACTGGGTGGCGAGCAAATCTCCCCCGCGCAGATAGAGCATGCCCAGCGTGTCATTCTGGACGATGGCGGCGGCTATCGTGGCCTGTGGGCCGGGTAACAATCGCAGCCAAGCGACCCCCTGGCCGCCTTCCTGCGCCGCCTGTACCGCCCCGGTGTTGAAGCCTGTCGGGATGCTGGCTGCCGGGGTCGCGGTGATGCTCAGGGGGCGAGGTGGCGCGGCGTCGGCTGGCTGGCCGTGTGGGTAGCTCGTCCACCAGACCTGTGGGTTTGCGTCGGCGCGTACCAACTGCCAGAACAGATAAACATGGGTCGCGTCCTGGGCTGTGCGCAGTGCCGCCAGATAGTCGCCGGGGTTGAGCCGCAGCCGGAAGCTTGTCCGCTGTTCGTCGCTGAGCTGGCCGCTGGCGCTCAGCCTCGCGCTGATGAGCTGGTCATCTCGCAGCCAGAACAGCGTTGGCGTGCCCTCCGGCGTCAGGCTCAGATCAGGCAGCCGACCATTACGCGCCAGCCGCTCGCTGAAGCTGGGCCGCCCCTGTGTGTCAATCAGCAGAGTGAACAGATCGGGTTCCTCGAGCAGGCCCGCGCTCCAGACGACGCGCAGACCATCGCCGGGGAGTGCGACGGCGGTGTAACCGGTCGTGACCGCATCGGAGAGCGTCAGCGCCGCCGTGCCGATGGTGCGGTTCAGCAGTACGGAGACGCCGCGCAGCCGCAGGCCGTCGCCCTCCGGCACGAGGTCGCGCCACAGGAGCATAGCCCGGTCCGTGCCGAGCGGCAGCAACTGCAGATCGAAGGGTGCAATAACGGCCACATCCAGCGGCAGGGGTTCCTCGCTTAGCGTGCTGGCCATCAGACGCGGTGGGCCGTCTTCTTCAGCGACCCAGACGAACAGTGGCGTTTCGTTGACGAAAGTGACGGCGGCAGCTTCCAGGTGGACAGTCTGCCCGAGTGCCTGCCAGTCGCCCCAGAGCGTTGGGCCGACAGCGGCCCCCGGGGCAGGGATGCAGCTCACCAGCCCGACCAGATTCAGCAGGCAGGCCAGCAGCAGCGACAGCCTAGGCACGCGGCAGCACCTCGATGATGATGCCAGCCGGATCAGAGCGGGTTTCGTCGGCGCGGTAGGCTATTGCTTCCAGCACGTGCAGGCCGACGCCGCTCGCAATCCAGTTCATCTGCACGCGGAAAACCTGTACCTGGCCGGGCGTCTCGGGCGTGGCGCTGTTGAGCAGCGTGCCATCAACGTAGAGTTCGATGCGGGCGATGCCAGCGGTGTTATCCAGAGCGACGATATCGATGAAGAACTCTGTGCCGTCGATGATCTGCCGGTTGTTGGGCGGGTCGAGGATTTCGACGGTAGGCAGATCGACGGTGGGGGCGGGCGTCGGCAGTCGGTCGGCAGTTGTCAGATTGCAGCCGGCCAGCACCAGCGCCAGCCCGATCAGCATCAGGTGCAGCAGGGTGCGCTGTTGATTCCGGTAGGGATGAGTCTGTTCAGAGTATGCGGCCATCGGCAGACGAGACATGCGTTTGAATGCGGCGCTCGGGATACTCACGTTCGATTTGTCGGCATTATGCGGCCTCGTGAGCAGGCTCGCAAGTCGCAGTTCCAAACCAGAGCTTGCCCGCACATTGTGAAGTGTTTCTCTTTTTGTGTGCGCAGCGCGAACATCTGTTACCATAAGCGTGCGACACGACCTGCTGTTGTGACAAATAGCAATTGATGGCGAGGAAGCGCATATGAGCCAGGATCAAGCGGATCAGAAGCCGCCCCTGCTGACGGCCTATCATATCAACACCACCATGGACGTTCCCATCATCCCGGCGGTGACGCGCCGCGAGTGGATGAACGAGACTTATAACTTCGCGTATAACTGCCTGCCGCTGAACATCGCCAATCAGCATGGCTGGCTGCTCATCAGCCCGGTGAGCTTCGTCGCGGAGTGGAACGGCGGCGAGCGCCCGGAAGATACCCTCATCGAATTCATCGACGACAGCGAAGACGACAACTACAAGGGCCACCGGATGGTGAGCAGCCACTTCGGCTTTGGCATCATCACCTTCATGCCGCCTTACCTGTTTCGGACGCCGCCCGGCTATAACCTGCACGTACGCGGGCCAGCCAACTACGTGAAGCCGGGCATTCAGGCGCTGGAAGGCGTCGTCGAGACGGACTGGCTGGCGGCGACCTTCACCATGAACTGGCGTCTCTCCATCCCGGATTACGCGGTCTACTTCCACCGGGGTGATCCCTTCTGCATGGTGACGCCGGTCAAACGCGGCGAAGTCGAGAGTTTTGAGACGCGCATCATCGACATCCGCAAAGAGCCGGAGGTCCACGAAGCCTATATGACGTGGTCACGCAAGCGTGATGGAACGCTGCGCAAACATGCCGAAGCGCTGGCCAGCGGCAGCACTGACCACAAGGACTTCCCGCCGCCGGAGCGCGACTACATCCGGGGGTACTCCGCCGATGGGCAGGAGCGCTTCCAGGAGCATCAGACGCGGCTGCACCTCAAGCCGTTCAGAAAGGGCTGGCTGCGCCGCTTCTGGGGCGAGGCCGTGGCCGAAGAAAACAGCGACGATGACGTCAACAGGGACTTATGAGCGACGCATCCGCGCAGCAAGGTTTAACACAGCCGCGCCTGAGCATCGACGTGCTGACGCTGTTTCCGGGCATGTTCAGCCCGATGCAGGAGAGCATGATGTGGAAGGCGCAGCAATACGGGTATCTGAACTTCAGGGCGCATGATCTGCGCGACTGGACGCAGAACCGGCATCGCAGCGCCGACGATACGCCCTATGGCGGCGGTGGCGGTATGGTCCTCAAAGCTGATGTGATCGTGCCCGCCGTCGAGGAATTGCGCGGTGAGGACGACGTGCCCGTCATCCTGATGTCACCACAGGGGCGCGTGCTGACCCATCGCATCGCTGCTGAGCTGGCACACCAACCGCGCCTGATCCTAGTATGCGGTCACTACGAAGGTTATGACGAGCGCGTGCGCGAGCTGGTCGTCACCGATGAGATCAGCATTGGCGACTATGTGCTCACCAGCGGCGAACTGGCAGCGCTGGTCGTCATTGACGCGGTCGTACGGCTGATCCCTGGTGTACTGGGCGCGGAGGGCGGCGCGGAGCGTGACAGTCACGCGGATGGTCTGCTGGAAGGGCCGCACTATACGCGGCCGGCGCTGTACCGGGGCCTGGGGGTGCCGGAAGTACTCGCAAGCGGCGATCATGGCGCGGTGGCGACATGGCGGCGGCGACAGGCCATCCGGCGCACGTGGGAGCGCCGCCCGGAGCTGCTGCGTACAGCCCCGCTCAGCGACGACGAACGCGATTATCTGGCGGAGCTGGCGCAGGAAGCCGCCACACAGCGGCGGGATGATGATTCGCCCGTGTGACGGCCTCGGCTAAACTATGGCAACCTGATCGCAGCGACGCGATCAGAATGGGATGTCGTCGATGTTCTGTGGTGGTGGCGCGTTGTATTCCGTGTCATAGCTGCCGGAGCGGTCATCACCGGCGTTATCACCGCGACGTCCCAGTAACTGGAAGTTATCGGCGCGCAGATCGAGCGAAGCGCGAGGCTCGCCCCCCTGATCCGTCCAGGCGCGGGCGGTCACCGTGCCGATAACCATGATCTGTGTACCCTTGCGCACGTACTGATTGGCGACCTCGGCCAGTCGTCCCCAGCAGGAGATGCTGTACCAGTTGGTCTTCTCGCGCTGCTCGTTGGACTGCCGATCCGTCCAGCGTGTTGTGACTGCGACGCTGAAGCCGGTGACGGCAGCGCCGCTCTGGGTGTAGCGCATTTCCGGATCGCGCCCGACGTTGCCGACAATGATAGTCTGTTCATAGCCCGCCATCGTGATGTTCCTCCTCGGATTGGCCGATGCCTTGACAATGCCTCGAAGAAGTCGTGACTGTCTGTTGCTGTGGCCTGCTTTCGATTGCTACTTGAACAAATATTCTACCACTGGCGTTTATTCTTAGCCAGTAGGAAAATCACCAGGCCCGCGCCCGCCAGCGCATCTTGCCGCGATCGTGGGACGGTATCGTCAGTGGCGCTGATGCCGCATGCTACTGTTCTTTCAGGGCGTCGAGCTGCTCCTGCAGCATGTCGCGCACGATTTTCGGGTCGCCCTTGCCGCGCAGTGCGCCCATAGTCTTGCCGAACAGGGCGTTGAGCAGTTTTTCGTTGCCTTCGAGATACTTCTGGACCATATCCGGGTTGGCGGCTATGGCCTCGGTGACCTTCTCCGCGATGAGCGCCGGGTCACTGATCTGCGCGAGGCCGCGCGCCTCGACGATGACGTCGGCGGTCTGGCCGGTGTCGAACATCTCCGGCAGCACGTCCTTGCGTGCCGTTGCCGGGTTGATGGTGCCTTTTTCCACCAGCTTGATCAGACCGGCGAAGTTGGCAGCGGTGAGCTTGCTCTCTGCGATCTCCTCGCGGTCGAATTTGCGCTCGTTAAACAGCCGGAACAGCTCACCGGTCATCCAGTTGGCGGCCTGCTTGGCGTCGATGCCGGCTGCGACCACCTCATCAAAGAAATGCGCGACGGCCTGCTCCAGCGTCAGCACGTGGGCGTCGTAGGGGGTAAGGCCCAGCTCGGCGATGTAGCGGTTGCGTTTTGCGTCGGGCAGCTCCGGCAGGCGGGCGCGGACGTGCTCCACCCACTCGCGGCTGACTTCCACAATCGGGAGGTCTGGCTCCGGAAAGTAGCGGTATTCGTCGGGGCGCTCCTTGTAGCGCTGAATGATGATCTTGCCTGCCGCTTCGTCCCAGCCGAGCGTCGCCTGCTTGACGGTATCGCCGCGCTCGTACAGCCTGATCTGACGGTCAACTTCCTTGTCGATGGCGCGCACCATGCTGCGAATGCTGTTGAGGTTCTTGATCTCGGTACGGGTGCGGAACTGCGTATCGTCCTTGTGCATGACGCTGACGTTGGCCTCGAAGCGCAGCACGCCCTTGCTCATGTCGCCGTGATTGACGCCCAGGTATTGCAGGACGGCGCGCAGCTTGCGGGCGTAGGCTTCTGCTTCGGCGCTGCTGCGGATATGTGGCTCGCTGACGATTTCCAGCAGGGGGACGCCCGCGCGGTTGTAATCGACCAGGCTGCCGCCATCGATGTGCGTCAGCTTGCCGGTATCTTCTTCCATATGGGCACGTGTGACGCCGATGCGCTTGGTGCTGCCATCTTCCAGTTCGATGTCGATATAGCCCTCGACGGCCAGCGGGTGCTCGTACTGGCTGATCTGGTAGCCTTTGGGCAGGTCCGGGTAGAAGTAGTTCTTCCGGGCGAACTGGTTGAATGGGGGAATCTGGCAGTTGAGTGCCAGGCCGACCATCATGCCCATCTCCATCGCTTCCATGTTGATGACGGGCAGCGTGCCGGGCATCCCCAGTGACAGCGGATCAACGGCGGTGTTGGGTGGGGCCGCGACGCTGTCGACAACCGGGCAGGCGCTGAACATCTTGGACTGGGTCAGCATTTCTGCGTGAACTTCCAGGCCGATGACGGGTATCCAATCGCTCATGGTGTGTCCTGTGCTGTGCATGAATGGGTTGTATCTTGCTGGGTATGGGCGGCATTATAACACAGATCATTGGGCGCAGTCGGATGTGATCAGGGAAGCGCAGCGGGTCTGATTTCTTACGTATTATTGCGACATCTCTCGGCTACAATGAGAGCAGTGAGCGCTGTAACCATCGCCGACGAGCCGGGTAACTGCCGGGGGGAACAGGCGGCAGCGCTGGAAAAAGGCATGTGAGGGAAACGATCATGAAAGAAAGCTGCCCCTACCTGCAGAAGTGCCCGATCTTTGAACACTTCCGCAAATATGCGCAGATCGTCTTTCAGGAGTTTTACTGCCTGGGCGATTATGAAGAATCCTGCAATCGCTACAAACTGCGTCAGACAGGGGCGACAGTCCCCGTCGAGATGATGCCCTACGACGCCCTGCCGAAGCAGCCGCGCATAAGGAGTTAATCCGCGAGCGTTATGCGTTCGTAAGTGGCTGTTTCATGCAGTGACCGGCGCATTTCCGCTTTAAGGCTCTCATTGGCGCGCTGATATGCGGCGCGGCACTGCGCATTTGCGGCGGCGATATCGCCTTCCAGCGCCAGCAGCAGCCCCAGATTAAAATCAATCGTCGGGTCGTTCGGGAAGTTCTGCTGAGCGGCCTGATAATGTTCGCGGGCCAGGTCAATCTGTTGCAGCCGACGATAGGCGCTGGCCCGCGCCACCAACAGCCGCCCCCGGATAGCGCCCAGGTGATCATTGGGCACGCTGACCTGCTCGAGCTGAGCAAGGGCCAGCCCATAGCGGGCGATCGCCAGTTGGTCGTTCCCCAGATCAACAAGGACATCGGCTTCCCACTGCATCCAGCGCCAGGTACGCGGCTGCTGCCGGATGAGCGCCAGCGCGCTATCCAGATCAGGCAGCGCGAGATACAGGCTCAGCAGGCGTTCCGTCAGTCGTTCGTTATTGGGGGCACGCTGAAGCGCCGCCTGCATACTGGCGATTGCTTCGCTGCGCAGGCCGAGCCGTTCCTCGATGATGGAGCGCTGCACGAGGTCGCTGTTTTCCAGCGTGGGGATGTGTGAGTAGTCATCCAGGGCGGCGCGCAGTTCTTCCGGGCGACCCATCCGCAGGCGAGTCTGGGCGCGCAGGCGGCGTACGCTGACGTCGTCAGGGTGGGCGTCGAGGTGGGCTGTCAGCGCTTCCAGGGCATCATCAAGTTCGCCAGCCTGAATGTGGGCTTCGGCGATTTCTATAGATGTGTACATGTGTTGTCCGATCTATTCAAACTGAGCCAGGACTGCGGGGCAGGGTGACGATGAAGCGGCTGCCGCGCCCAAGCTCGCTTTCGACCTCAATCGTTCCCTGATGTAATCTGACGATCTCCTGCACGATGGCCAGCCCCAGGCCGACGCCCTGACCGTCATTACGGGCGCGGTAAAAGGGTTTGAAGAGATGCGGCAGGGCTTCCGGCGCGATGCCTTCGCCCGTGTCTTCGACCGTCAGGACGAGCTTTTCCGGTTCGACATCGAGGTGGATCGTCACACTGCCATCATGTGACGTGTAGTTGATGGCATTGACCAGCAGGTTGGAGACGACCTGCGTCAGCCGGTAGGGGTCGGTCGAGAAGACGACGGGTTCTTCAGGGGCGCGCAGGCGCAGCGCCACCGAGCGCCGTTCCGCCTCCGGCTGCTGATAATCCAGCACTTCACGCAGCAGCTCCTGAACGACGACGTCTTCCCGCTCGAAAGGCAGCACGCCCCGCTCAAAGCGCGTCATGTCGAACATATCGGTCACCAGGTCCTGCAGCCAGTTGGCCGCCTTCTGAGCGACTTCGAGGTGCTCGTTGGTGCGCTCTGGCTGGCGTTTAAGCAGGTACAGGCGCGTCTTGAGGTTGGCGATGGGCGTCCGCAGCTCGTGCGAGGCGCTGGCGATGAAGCGCGCCTTCTGTTCTTCCAGTCGCTTGGACTGGCTGATATCGCGCAGCACCGTCAACTGGCCGACGCGCTGGCCCTCACTATCGGTGACAGCGGTGCAGACCATGTAGACGTCGCGTTCGTCGCCGTCCGCCCGCTCCAGGCTCACTTCTCCCTCCCAGAAGCCGCGCCGGTCGATGCTGCGTAAAATCTGCCGGAAGAAGCGCTCGCGCTCCTGCTCCAACGTGATGGGTTCGCCGGTGTCGTCGCTGCGCCAGTCTCTGCCGTCCTGCAGGCGCAGCATACTGCGCAGGCGGTCTGAATAGGCGACGTTGAACCAGTGTACGGCCTCATGGCCGGTGATGTCCGTCAGCGCCTGGTTGACATACTGCACGCGCTGATCCGCATCCTCAAAGATGACGCCCTCGCGCATGCTATCAAGGATGGCCCGCATCCGCGCCTGTTCCGCCGCCAGTTCGACGGTGCGATCGGTGACCTTGTTCTCAAGTATTTCCGCGTGACGCCGAATTTCGCTCATGAGCTGGCTGTTGCGGATGGCGATGCCGGCCTGATTGGCGAACGCCTGCAGCCAGCGCAGGTGATCGTCGGTGAAGTTATCCGGCTGGGCGCTATCCAGCGCCAGGAAGCCGATAATCTGCTCGCTGTGCATGATAGGCACCTTGATGTGCGAGCGCACCCAACTGAAGGCGGGCAGATTGCTCCAGCCGGGGTAGTTCAGGGTGTCGCGGATATGGAAGGGCTGCGGCTTCATGAGCAGATCGGGCACTTCCGCGTAGTAATCGATGGGGATGGCATCAAGCATCTCGCCACCGGGATAACCGCGCATCCGCACTGGTTGCATCGTGTTGCTCTGGACCATGACCATCGAGATGTTGGCTGCATCATGCGGCACCACCTGACGCACGGCATTCAGCAGGCGATCAAGGATGTCATCGCGGTCGAGGTTCTGGTTAAGCGCGGTGATGCCATCGCGCAGCGCATCTGCCAGAAAACGCTGCTGACGTTCCGCTTCTTCGGCACGGCGGCGCTCGGCGATCTCCTGCTTGAGTTCGCGGTTCGCGATGACCAGTTCGTTCGTGCGCTGGTTGACGCGGCGTTCGAGCTGACCATAAGCGTCCTGCAGTTCCTGCTCCGCCTGTTTGCGTGCAGAAATATCGGTGCAGACGCCCAGCAGCGTCCAGCGGCCTGGTGCCTGCGAGCGAATCGTGACGTCTTCCATCAGCCACCGCGTCGATCCATCCGCGGTGATGCAGCGAATTTCGTGGTTGAAGCTCGACTGCCCCTGCCTGAGCTGCGTATGCAGGATGTCCTGACGACGCTGGGCATCTTCCGGCAGGATGCTGTGCTCCCAGGCGGCGGAGTAATTGCCGTCCGGCGTGTGCAGCGGCAGCAGTTCGCTGGCGGCGGCTTCGTTGGCGACGCGCAGCGTGAAGCTGTAACTGGGGTTCGCCTCGGTGTGACTGCCACCGTTGCCGGTCTTCATCACGGCTTCGACATCGGCCAGCCACAGCAGACAGCGTGCGCCACTCAGAACGATGTTGAGGCGTTCCTCAACTTCGCGCAGCTCGGTGATATCGCGGTTAACGCCGACCAGCCCGGTGATATTGCCTTCGGCATCGCGCAGGGGGAACTTGCTGACGAGCAGACGATGCGTATGGCCGCGATGATCGGCCATATCCAGTTCCTGGTTGTGGATGGGCTTGCCAGTCGCCAGCAGTTGCTGCTCTTCCTCGCGGCGGCGGGCGGCGAAGTCCGCGGGTAACCAGTCTTCGTCGGTCTTCTCCCGCACTGATTCCGGGTCGGACAATCCCAGGAAGCGCGTCCCGCCGGCATTCATCAGGACGATACGGCTCTCCGGGTCTTTGACATAGATGTGATCAGGCAGGCTGTCAATCAGCGTGCGCAGCAGGTTGCGCTCCTGTTCGAGCGCTTTCTCAGTGCGGATCTGCTCCTGCATGCGCTGGCGCAGTGCGACGTTCAGCGCTGATAATTCTGCGGTGCGCTCTGCCACGCGCTGACGCATATCGCGGTTTTGCTGGCGCGCCTCTTCATAGAGCTGGGCATTGCGCAGGGCAATGCTCGCCTGATCGGCGAAGGCCTGCAGGTTGGTGGCGTCTTCCGGCGTGAATTTGCCGACCTGGTGGCTATCCAGATTGATGAAGCCCGCCACCTTGCCATCGAGGATGATGGGCGCTGAAAGCCAGCTACGAATCCAGCGGGTGAGCGCGTTCTCTTTCCAGTCGATCTTGACGGTATCATTCGTGTCGTTGACGATCAGCGGCTTTTGCGTTTCGTAAATCTGCTGGAAAGTGGGCGTATCTTTGACAACGAAGGAAATCGCGTCGATTTCCTCCGGCCGGAAGCCGACTTCCTCGAAGCCGCGATGGCCGACGATGCGCGCCACGCCACGTTCGATCAGCATGATGTTGGCAGTTTCCGTCGGGACGACGCGCTGCACCCTGATCAGGATCGTGCGCAGGACGTCTTCCAGGCGCAGGGTCTGGCTGAAGGCCGCCGCAGTTTCGCGCAGTGCTTCCGCCAGCCGCCGCTGACGACGTTCAGCATCCTGGGCGTGCTGACGGTGCGTCACATCACTGACGACGGCCACGACCTGCTGATCATCCAGCCGACGGAAAAATCCCTCAAACCAGTGCTCGCGGCCGTTTATCTCCAGCCGGTAAATGACCGTCTGCGGCGTGTTGTGATCCAGGGCCGCTCGGATCGCGGCGAGCAGCAGCCCACTGTAGTGGTCGGGCAGGATCTCGGTTAAGGAGCGGCCCAGCAGTTCGCTCGCCGGGCGCATGAGCAGCGCGTTATGCGGCGTCAGGATTTTGCGGTAGACGCCTTCCCGATCGAAGACGAACACGATCCCCGGCAGCGCCTCAATGACGGAATTCAGCTGCTGCTGCGCCATGATGAAGGCGTTTTCCATCTCGCGGATCAGGCTGGTATCCCGCACGCAAACCAGCAGACGCGGCTCAGTGTCGTCGTTCTGGAGTGAGGCGTCCAGCAGGACATGCAGCCACGCGCCGCTCTGGCAGCGCAGCTGAAAATCGATATCGTGGACGGGTAGCTGGCCCTCCGCACGAATCGTATCCAGATCGCTGGTGTCGTCGGCGGGTTGCAGAAAATCGCTCAGGGGCTGGCCGATCAGGTTTTCCTGGGCGAAGCCGGTTGCCTGTAGCCACAGCTTATTGATCTCGATGATTCTGCCGTCGGCGTCCACGTTGCATAGCATGACCGGCGCGTTCCAGAACGTCTGGTAGCGGCGCGCTTCCGTGCGGGCGAGTTCCTGCTGTGCTTTGTAGGTATCGCTGATGTCGCGGTTGATGCCGAGTAATCCGCTGAACTGGCCAGCGCGATTACGCATGGAGACGACCGAGGAACGAATGATGAGATCGTGGCCGCTGCGGTGGCGCTGCACGACGATGCCCTGCCAGATGCCCGCTTCGATCACCTGCTGCCGTGGTTCCACGCCGTTCTGTGGCTCAAGGAAGCGCTGCGGGCCGATGATTTCATCGATGTCCTGATTGAGCACGTCGGCGGCAGGCCAGCCGTAGATCGCCTCCGCCCCGGCGTTCCAGGAGCGAATGCGGCGATCAGCGCCGACGACGATCACGGCGTCGGTGGTGTTGTTGACGAGGCTGGTGTAATGCGTTTCCGCCTGACGGGCTGCGGCCAGCGCGCCCAGATTACGCAGTCGTAGCTGCATCAGATGGGCGGGGGTGTTCTGTGCGATGCAGTCATCCGCGCCGGCATTCGTCAGCGCTTCGACCCACTCGATTGGGGCATCGTCGCGATCCATCACCAGGGCGACCAGCGGGATGCCGAAGGGCTGGATGAAAGCGGCCAGCTCGCGCAGATCATCGAGCGAGTCGTCCTTTTTTCTCACTTCGACCAGCAGCACAGCCGGCACAGCCGTCGCGCAGCAGGCGCGGGCGGCATCGACATCCGCTGCGTGCGTAACCTCAAAGGCTGCGCCCAGGCTCGCCTTGATGCGCTGGTGCACTTTTTTTGTTGGCGTGACGAGGATGACGCTGTATGTCTGCTGATCGATCATGGTCTGCTAGCGTCGCGCTTTCGCGTGATGAAGTGTTCTACGGAATAGAACCAGTAGCCCCAAGCTTACGATAGCACAGATTCTAGCGCATCGGAAAAAAGAAACCCGGCGATATGGCCGGGTATTTATGGCTATTTATCAGCTTGTGACCATTGCATCAGGGGAGGACTGGCAGTTTGTCCTGCGTATGTGCCGTCGATGGGCTGTAGCCGTGCCGCTGCATAAAGCGGCTCAGACGCTCCAGGGCGCGCTCGATATTCGACAGGCTGCTGGCGTAGCTGGCGCGGATGAAGCCACGGCCACTCTCGCCGAAGGCGCTGCCGGGGATCATGGCGAGGCGCTCTTCCAGCAGTAGTCGCTCGCAGAACTCGCCGTCGTCCAGGCCGGTCGCCTGCACTGAAGGGAAGGCGTAGAACGCGCCGCGCGGCTCGAAGCAGGGCAGCCCCAGGCTGTTGAAGCCATCCACGATCAGGTGGCGGCGAGCATCATACTGCTGGCGCATCCGCTCGACGTCCAGCTCACCGGCCTGCAGCGCCTGCAGCGCGGCATACTGGCCGGTTGTCGGCGCGGACATAATCAGATACTGGTGCAGCTTGCGCATGGCCGACAGGACTGGCTCCGGCCCGGTTGCGTACCCGATTCGCCAGCCGGTCATGGCATAGGCTTTGCTCATCCCGCTGAGCACGACGGTGCGCTCCGCCATGCCGGGCAGCGTGGCGAAGTTAATGTGCTTCACGCCGTAGACGAGTCGCTCGTAGATTTCATCGCTGATGACGAGCAGGTCATGGTCCGTAGCGAAATCAGCGACCTGCTGCATGTGTTCCAGCGTCAGGACGGCGCCAGTCGGGTTGTTCGGATAGCTGATGAGGATCGCTTTGGTGCGCGGTGTTACACGCGCTTCGAGGTCGCTGCGCGTCACCTGGAACTCAAATTCCACCGAGGTATCAACAGAGACGGGCACGCCCCCGGCCATCTCGACGGCGGCGGCGTTGGCCACGAAGCACGGCTCGACGATCAGCACCTCGTCGCCAGGGTTGAGCACAGCGCGCATGACCAGATACAGCGCCTCGCTGACGCCAACCGTAATCAGCACCTGCGTTTCAGGATCGTAGCGCAGCCCGTACAGACGAGCGATGTGGTCGCTGATGGTCTGGCGGAGTTCTGGCATGCCGGCGTTGCCTGTGTAGCCCGTGCGACCGGCGCGCAGGCTGTCGATGCCTGCCTGCATGATGTGCTCCGGCGTGACGAAATCCGGCTCACCGATGCCCAGTGTCACCACATCTTCCATCTGGTTCGCAATGTCGAAGTATTTGCGGATGCCAGAGGGCTTCATGCGCGTCACGCTATCCGCTACGAAATCTCGCATACTGTCTCACTCCTTGGTGACAACACCTCATTTGTATCATGAGCCGCGCCCGGCTGACTTGCGCAGTCTGCGCGAAATGCGCAGGGATTTGCCCGTCAATTTGTCTGAAAATGCACGCTATTCACCCACATGGGGGATGTATTTATGCGGCAGCGTGTCGAAAATGGGCGCAGGATGAGCCAGGAGCACATCGGGATGATCGCCGGACGATCATAATCGGCGTGTACAATCAGAGTACGAACAATGTGATAACAACCCTGCGCGGCGTGATCATCATTGTGGGATCAGTGTGTGATCATCATGGCCTGGTCGCAGGGATGCATGGGAGTAAGGATCGATGGATCTGAGTTTGTTGGTGATGGCGGGCTGCGCGCTGGCGCTCGTCTGCGTGGGCGTGGTGGCGCTGATCGCTTTTTTCGGCGTGCGCTTCCTGGCCGGTACGGCAGATGCCGTACTCGATGATGTGGCCGAAGACGAATACCCGGTGGAGACGCGGCGCCGCTCGCGCTGGCAGCCGCTTCGCCCTGGTACGCTGGAGCAGGGGCCTGTCAGTGCTCAGAGTGTGCAAGACGACTTCGAGGCGCAGGTGATGCGCCGTCTCCAAGGCGAAAAACCGCCTCAGACACCGCGACCGGGCGCACAGGATACACTGCACTCCGTGTTGAGTGATGATCCGCCCCGGAGTGGCGATCTGCGCAGCCAGCGGACGCGCCGCCGCGATCACGATGATGAGCCGTACTACGACGACTGGGACGGCGGCGACCTCAATCCCTTCGACGATGGCTAGGGCTGCCGTCGCCCTGGCGTGGCTCAGGCATCGCCGCGCCACCCACTGAGTGCGTCGGCGATCTGTGCGCGCAGGGTCAGCCGCTGAGCCGGGTCATAGACGGTCCGCAGGAGGACGCGATCATCGGTGGGCGGGCTGCCGTCATCGGCGTAGTAGACGCTGTAATCGCGCCTGATAAGCTGCCAGTACGCTTCTGCCGTGAAGATCGGCGCGTTATAGGGGAGTTGTCGCGTGCCGACTGTGATCGTGACTTGCGAACCCGGCGTTGCCCACACACCGAGCAACGTCAGCGTCAGGTCCTGCGGTACGCCAGTCGTCAGCAGCCAGACGACGACGCGCAGCCCATGACGGCCTGTTTTCGCCTTTGGCCCGTGGACATGCAGCGGCCGCTGCTTTAATCGGCGCAGGCGGTCGCGCAGGTCATCAAGCTGCTGCTGGACGTTGAGGCTGTTGAGGATCTGCCCCAGGCTGGCGGCCTGTGTTTCGTGCTGGCGAGCTTGCCGCTGTGCCTCGATGCGGCGCATAATCTCCTGATAACGCTTCTCGGCCTCGTCAGACATCCCATTCCCTCTGTAACTATTGCCCACGCGGGCCGCGCAGGCGCTCCCTCGACCCTGTTGGGGCTGTTCGCACATTTGTTACAATGAGCGCAGCAGCCAGCAATCCACAGGGTTCTCATGACTGATCCACTTATCGCCGGCCTGAACGAACGCCAGCGCGCCGCCGTGACGGCGGGGCCGGGGCCGATTCTGGTACTGGCCGGGCCTGGCAGCGGCAAAACCCGCGTGCTGACGCGCCGCATCGCCTATCTGACGCAGGCGATGAATGTGCGCCCCTATCACATCATGGCCGTGACCTTCACCAACAAGGCCGCCGGCGAAATGCGCCAGCGCCTCAAAGACCTCATCGGCGAGCAGGTGCGCGGTCTGCAGATCGGTACCTTTCATGCCACCTGTGCGCGCATCCTGCGCATGGAGCATCACGCGACGCCGTATGAGCAGGACTTCGTCATCTACGATACGGATGATCAGCTCAGCGCCGTTGCGCAGGCCATGCAGGAACTCAGCGTTGATACGCGCAAGTTCAACCCGCGTGCTGTGCTGAACGCCATCTCCGGCGCGAAAAACGAGCTGATTTTACCCGCGCAGTACGTCGCTGGCGACTATTTCGGCGAGATTGTCAGCCGGGTGTATCCGCGCTATCAGATGATCCTCGTCAACAGCAACGCGCTCGATTTTGACGATCTGCTGATGCAGATGGTCGTGGCGCTGCGCGATAACGACGTGCTGCGCGACAAGTATCAGCACAAGTTCCAGTGGGTGCTGGTCGATGAGTTCCAGGATACGAACACGGCGCAGTATCAGTTGGTGCGACTCCTGGGCGCGCCGCAGGATAACGTCTTCGTCGTGGGCGATGAAGATCAGTCGATTTACGCTTTCCGTGGTGCCGATTATCGCAACGTGATGCGCTTCCGGCAGGATTACCCGGATGCCAGCGTCTATCTGCTGGAGCAGAACTATCGCAGTACGCAGGTCGTGCTGGATGTCGCTAACGCAATCATCAGCCGTAACCGGCATCGCACACCCAAGAAGCTGTTCACACAGCACAGCGGCGGCGATCTGGTGACGATTCACGAAGCCTACGACGAACAGTACGAGGCGGAATACGTCATCGATCAGATTGAGGCGCTGCTGCGACGGGGCTACACCTATAACGATATGGCCGTCATGTATCGCACGAACCCGCAGTCGCGCGCGCTGGAACGGGCCTGCGTACAGGCGGGTGTGCCGCACACGATCATCGGCGGCGTAGGCTTCTATAAGCGGCGCGAAGTCAAGGACCTGCTCGCCTATCTGCGGCTGGTGCACAATCCGGATGATCGCGCGGCCTTCACGCGAGTTGTCAACACGCCCAAGCGCGGCATCGGCAATAAGACTGTCGATCAATTTCATGCCTGGGCTGCTGAATCTGAACTGCGGCCTATCGAAGCGTTTCAACACCTGATCGATGGCCTGGCGACCGAGCTGAACGCGAGAGCCGCCAAAGTCCTGCGCGACTTCGCAGAAAAGCTGTGGGAGTGGCGTTCCCTGGCCGGGTTGGGCAAGCTGGCGACGCTGTACGACGCCATCGTAAGCGACATCGGCTACCGGCTGTACGTGCGCGAAATCAGCGAATCCGACCGTGAGGCCCAGGAGCGCCTGGAATACGTCGACCAGTTGCGCGGTCTGGTCGCTGAGGCGGACGCCGATGAGCGCCCCCTGGGCGACTTTCTGGCGGAGCAGGCCCTGATGACCGATGCCGACACCCTCACCGAAAGCGGCGACCGCGTCACGCTTATGACGCTGCATGCGGCCAAAGGGCTGGAGTTCCCTGTAGTGTTCCTCGTCGGCCTGGAAGATGGCCTGCTGCCGCATATGCGCTCGCTTGAGGAGCCGGACGGCGTCGAGGAAGAACGGCGGCTGCTGTACGTCGGCGTGACCCGGGCCAAGCAGCGTCTTTTCCTGTCGTATGCCTTCCGCCGGACGCTCTACGGCGGCAGTGAGCAGCGCAGCTTCTCGCCTTTTCTGTCGGATGTGCCGCCGGAACTGGTCGACGGCCTGCCGACGGCGCTCAGTGGCCAATCCGATTATCAGAGTTATAAGACGATGACGACCTGGGAGCGCCCTGATCAGACCAGCGCAGCTGGCCTGGGGCGGCTGGCGCGGGACCTCAAGCGGGGCAGTGCCAGTCGTGAGGATGGCGGTAACAGCAGCCTGCGCGGGAAGATCATTCGTTTTCCGGGTGCGCAGTCATCAGATGAAGAAGCGCCTGCATCACAGGCGCAGGGCCGCTACCAGCCAGGGATGCGCGTGAGTCATGCCGTGTTTGGTGAGGGGACCGTGATCGAGAGCCGCGTGAACGTCGATGACGAAGAGGTGACGGTCGCCTTCCTCGACCGGCGGCACGGCATCAAGATGCTGCTGGCGTCGCTGGCGAATCTCGACGTACTCTGAATCAGGCTCAGCAGGATTGGATGAAGCGCGCCCAGTCCAGGGCGACCAACTGGCCACCGACCAGCAGCCGCAGCCGTCCATCCGCGCCCAGGTCATGCCAGATAGTGCGCGGTGTGTCGTCTGGCTGGCCATAGAGCGCGATCTGGTTGCACAGTCGCCCTGCGCCGTTGATGGCGGCAACGTCGCCGCCGGTCGTCAGCAGCAGCAGGATGCCATCCGCCTGATGCAGGCTCGCCCGGCCTGTAATATCCTCGATGGCCGTCTGCCAGAGCAGCGCGCCAGCCGGATCAAAGGCGTTGAGCATCTCGCCATCGAACAACAGGATGCGCCCCGCTTCCGCCATTATGGCACCCGGGTCGCCGCCGCGTGGTGCCTCCGGCAGCAGCAGTGACCATTCCCCATCGATACCAATCCGCCACAACCCGCCCCAACTATAGGCCAGCAGCGCCTCCGGCAGACCGCCGTTCTGCTGGCTACCGAGGCTGGCTTTCTGCTGGAACTGCGTCCGCGTGATGAGCGCGCCGCTGCCAGCGACAGCCAGTAGTTCGCGGCTGTCCGTCAGCAGGCCGGCGATCCAGCTTGCACCGCGCCCGACGATGGTGCCGTCGGCCAGTGAGGGGACGTCCTCCAGCCGCCAGGCGATGCCGCGCCGCGTTTCGTCCACGGCGATCAGCGCGTTGTCAGTCGTCGGGAAGAGCAGCCAGCGATCAGCGGGCAGGGGCGGCCCGGCCAGCGTCGCATCGATGCGCCAGGCGTCGCCGAAGTTGCCATCCGCGTCGATGGTCTGCATGCTGCCATCCCGGAAGGTCAGCAGGGGCTGGCCCTGGAAGGCCGTCACACTGACGGCGGGGTTATCGAGCCGGTAGCGCCACAGCACGCGGCCGTCGGCTGTCACCCGGCGGATGGTATCGCCATCCAGATAGAGGCTGCTGCCGTCGTTGAGCACCAGCGGTGGGGCGACGAAGCGCTCCGCCGGTTGCAGCAGCCAGTCGAAGGCGGGATGCAGCGCCGCCTGCTGATTGGCGAGGAAGCGCAGTGGGTCGCGGTAGCCGATCAGGTCGGGCGCTTCGCGGGTATAGCCGGGGCCGGGCGTATCCGGCGTGTTGACGCGGATTTCAAAGTGCAGGTGCGGGGCTGGCCGGGCGTCACCGATGGCGGCGATGACTTCACCGGCGGCGACACACGCCCGGCGCGGGGGCAGTTCGCTGCCGCTGATGGGCGTCACATGGCCGTACATGCTGTAGACGATCAGGCCATCCGGCAGATTGTGCTCAAGAATGATGACGCCGCCATCCCGTCCCCAGCCGAGGTGATAGCTGTAGGTGACGCGCCCGTTGGCAATGGCACGCACGGGCTGGCTGAGGCTCTGGCCGTCGCCGCTGTGGAAATCGACGCCGGTATGGAAACGCCCCTGGTGGCGCGGGCTGGCGACCGCATAGCCCTGCGTCATGCTGAAGGCCGTTTCATCAACCGGATAGACGACCTCGTCCACCAAGCCGCAGTCATTCTGTGCGTGTGATGCGTACGTGACGAGGACGAACAGGCCGATCAGCAGCAGGAAGGCGCGCCAGTGCATGTGTTTATTCCCCTCTGGTTCAATTTGCGCCATAATTATAAACGGAGTTGGATCAAGTGAGGGGGTCCCATGTTTCAGTCGTTTTCGAACAGCTGGCAGCTTGTGAAAGCCAGCTGGGCCATCCTGATGGCCAACAAGCAGTTGCTCTGGTTCCCGTTGCTATCGGGCCTGACGATGCTGATCGTCTTCATTATCTTCTTCGCGCCGATAGCGGTCGTGACCGGTGTCCTGGCCATGCTGACTGGTGCCAACCCGGATAGTGTCGGCGGTGAGATCATCGGCTTTGTGCTGCTGTTTCTGATGTATGTCGTATCGTATTCGGTTGCGATATTCTTCAATACGGCACTGGTGGGCAGCGTGCTGAATTATATGGACGGCGAGGTCGTCAGTGTGGGCACGGGCCTGCGGCTGGCGCGCAGCCACATGAGCGCGATCCTCGGCTATGCCGTCATCAGCGCGACAGTCGGCGTCATCCTGCAGGCTGTGCGTGAGCGTGCCGGCTTTGTGGGGCAAATTCTCAGCGGGCTGGGGGGCATGGCCTGGAATCTGGCGACCTTCCTGGTGGTGCCGGTGCTGGTCGCTCGTGAAGTCGGCCCGGTGGAAGCGATTAAATCCAGTGCGCGCCTGTTCCGTGAGACGTGGGGCGAGCAGGTCGCGGGCAGCTTCGGCATTGGCGCGGTGTTCGGTCTGATCTTCATCGTGGGTGTGTTCGCGGGGATGGCGCTGGTCGTGGCCATGGCCTCGCTGGAATCGGTGGCGCTGGTCATCCTGGCGGTGCTGGTTGTGGTGGCGTTCTTCGTGGCCATCGGCATTATCGCCAGTGCGCTCGATAGCATCTACCGTGCGGCGCTGTATCGCTACGCGGAGACGGGCAGCGTGCCGCAGGAATTCGAGATTGAGATGATTACGGGGGCCTTCAAGCCCAAGCGCAAACGCTAGGATCAACGCGACACTGTGCCCCACATAGACTGGCAGCGCGTGACGCCGGTGCTGGTGTCGATCGGCATCATCATCGGCATTGCGATCCTGCGCAATTACAGCAAGACGCTGGCGGCGATCGTTGCCGTCATGCCGATCAACGTCCCGCTGGGCATGTGGATCGTCACAGCCGGGGCGGAAGACCCACAGGCGGCGCTGCAGGAATTCAGCGCCGCGCTGCTGATTAACATCGTGCCGACACTGGCGTTTTTGTTCGTCGCCTGGCAGATGACGCGTACAGGTCATGGCCTGCTGCCGACGCTGATCGTGGGTTATCTTGTGTGGGGCGCTGGTCTGCTGATCATCCTATGGCTGCGCGGCAGCTGAGGTCGCGCAGCAGCCCGCAGTCGCGCCTGCCAGTGCGCCTGCCAGTGCGCCCGCAGGTGACCTCAAACGGACGTGACATCTGTCATAAGTGGAGCCCATGAAAGACGACATCGTTATGAATCTGGATACAATAATAGTCAGTATTCATGCCACACCGGATCCTCTATGAGCATCACCGTTAACGATCCGACGACGGATTTCGTGTACTCCCTGTTGGTGCCGCATCCGGATGATGGCCGCCTGCTGGTCATCCGCGAGGATGGCGGCTGGACGCTGCCACAGTACCGCCCGGACGAACATCACTTCGGGGTGGTTGGACACATCAATACCCACATGGCGGAGCAGTACGGCCTGCAGACCGTGGTGCTGCGCTGTCTCGGCGAAGACCGGGACGAAGCCGCCGAGCGCGTCAGACGCTATTACGCGCTGGAGATGCTCAGCACGATGCGTCAGGCGTCACAGCCGGTTGAGTGGCTCGATGCCAGTACGCTCATCCATCAACTGCCAGAGGATCAGGCTGAGTGGCTGGTCGCCTGGCAGCAGTGGACGCAGCGCGGCGAAGAGATCCACGCGCCCTGGATGAAGCCGGGGTGGTTCGCTGAGGCGCAGATGGCACTGCGCGACTTCGCCGACCGCATGGACATGATGCCGGGTGGCCCGGTGGAGCAGGTGCGCGTCTGGGCGCGCTCTGCGGTGCTGCGACTCCATACGGAACAGGACGATCTCTACCTTAAGGCGGTGCCGGTGATGTTCGGCCATGAGCCGGTGATCACGCGCGTGCTGGCCCTGCGCTATCCTGGCCGCGCGCCGGAAGTCCGCGCCGTCAATGTGGAAAAAGCCTGGATGATGATGTCGGCGTTCAGCGGGCAGCCGCTGCTGCAGCGGCGTGATCTGGCTGCCTGGGAAAACGCCATCCGGCAATTTGCGGAAATTCAGGTTGATCTGGCGCGCAGCACTCGCGCTTTGATCGCCCTGGGCATGCCGGATCGCCACCTCGATCTGCTGGCATCTCAGGTGGAGCGCCTGGCTGCTGATCTGCCAGCCAGCCTCAGCAGCGATGAGCAGGACCGCTTCCGGCGGTGTGCGCGTCTGCTGCGCAGCATGTGCTACGAACTGCTGGATTACGACCTGCCGCTGACGCTGCTGCACGGCGATTTCTGGCCGGATAACGTCGTCATCCCGCAGGGTAACGACGCGAAATCACAGCAGCCGCTGTTCTTCGACTGGTCGGATGCGTGTATCAGCCATCCCTTCTTTGATCTGCCATTCTTCATCGACCTGCCTGAGATCGACCTGCCCGATGCGGACGTGCCCAATGTTCAGGCGCATCTGCGCGAAGTCTATCTGAGCGTGTGGACGGGACATGGTACGCTGCAATCGCTGCGCGGGGCGTATCGTCTGGCGCAGGTGCTGGGGCCGCTGCACTACGCGATGACGTATCATCGCTATGTGCTGCCTGGCATGGCCCCGGAAACACGCTGGGAGATGGCGGATCTGCTGCCGTATCTGATCCGTAAGACGCTGACTGCTTTTGATGCGTATCAGGCTAATAAGGGGTCGTGAGTCCAAAAAGCGCCCGAAAATCAGGTTTTCTCTCTCATCCTGCGCTAATAATCTGTGCAGTTCATGACAATTGGCGCTATGAGCCTTGACGCAAAAGCGTGATACAATGGCCTTAGAGGGAGTACAAAGGGCTACTATACCTTGTATATATCACCTGGGCCGTCTTCACGGCATCAGCAAAGTGATCGTTCTGAAGCAGAACGGTTTGTACAGTCCACATTGGACGCCTTATCCGCGCATGTGGCCATCCTCAACGATCATGGCCATATCGTCGGCGTGAACCGCGCCTGGCGGGATTTCGCGGAATATAACGGCTATACTGGCGACAATTACGGCATCGGCACCAGTTATCTGGATGTCTGCGATGCCGCCACCCGCCGCAGATCCAAAGAAGCACCCATCGTGGCGCAGGGCATCCGCGATATCATCGGCGGTCAGCTTGATGAGTTCGAGATGGAGTATCCCTGCCATAGCCCGGTGGAACGTCGCTGGTTTGTGGTACGTGTCAGCCGTTTTGACTGGTATAACGATGTGCGTCTGATCGTGGCGCACCAGAATGTAACCGAACTCAAGCAGGTACAGATCGAGCTGGAATCCAGCAGTCGTCGCCTGCAAGCCATCCTCGATAACATCAATAACGGCATCATCACGATTGATTCTGACGGCAATATCGAATCAGCCAACCGTGCCGCGCTGCGCATCTTCGGCTATGTTGATCATGAGCTGGATGGCCTGCATCTGAGCGACCTGCTCGAAGAGCCGTTTGAGGGACAATCGACTTTCAAGCGGTTGAACGGTGAATACGGGCATGAGATTACTGGCGTCCGCAAGGATGGTAGTACGTTCCCGCTGTATTTCGCGCTCAATCAGCTGCGTCTGGATGATGGCACGCTGTATACCTGCATCATCCAGGACATCACTTATCGCAAACGCATGGAAGTCGCGTTGATCGAGCAGGAGCGCGTCACGATCGCGCTGGAAAAAGAGCGCGAGCTGCGCAACCTCAAGAACCGCTTCTTATCGATGATGTCGCATGAACTGCGCACGCCGCTGGCATCGATCCGGCTGTCCTATGACATGCTCAAGAAATACGGCAAGATCGCCACGCCGGAGGAACGCGATCAGGCGCTGGACAACATCCATACACAGGTCGAGCTGCTCAGCGATATGGTGGCCGATGTGATGACGCTCAGCCGTTCCGAGAGTGAGGGACTGAACATCGACCCGGATGAGGTCGATCTCATCACTTATGGGCGCGACGTGGTCGAGGAGTTTCATTTCAACTACCATCGGACGCACGACATCGTCTTCGAGTGCGAAGCGACGCGCATCCAGGCCATCATCGACCGCAAACTGCTGCGGCGGGCTTTCACCAATCTGCTGTCGAACGCGATCAAATACTCACCGCATGGGGGCCGCGTGGCGTTCACGATGGTGCTGGATGGCGACACGGTCGTCATTGAGATCAGTGACAGTGGTATTGGCATCCCGGAAGAGGATCAGCCGCGCCTGTTCGAGCCGTTCCACCGTGCCGGTAACGCGGAGAGCCTCAATCTGCCCGGTACAGGACTGGGCTTATCCATCACGCGTCAGATCGTTGAGATGCACGGCGGCGAAATCCGCTATTGCAGCATCGTCAACGAAGGGACCACTTTCACCATTCGTCTGCCGCTCAGACCGCCTGCGCTGAAGCTGAAATAATCTCCCCTGCGCAATCGGGAACAAAATCATACACACGGGCGTCTCTCTAGCAGACGGAAGTTCAGGTAATGGAGAGAGACGGATGTCCCGCAAACGCAAGCCTACCCAATCTTCTGCATGGCGTCGGACGCTGATGGTGTTCGTACCGCTGCTGATCGTCGGCACGCTGACCGCCGTGATCGTACCGGCGCTGGCCCAGGGGACCACGCCCCCTCAGCCGATCCCGCCCACCGTCAGCCCACCGGACATTGTAGACCCCATTATACCGGAGCCACCACCCTGCTGCGGTGTCGCCACCGACCCGGAGTGGCTGAGCATCGATTATCAGCGCGTCAACGTCGTCATCGAGGAACAGATCGCCAATACCCACGTTGCCATGCAGTTCACCAATAACGGTGAGATGCTGGCTGAGGGAACGTTCATCTTCCCGCTGCCGCGTGGCGCTGCCGTCGACCAACTGACGATGACCATCGATGGCCTTGAGATCGAGTCGAAGATTCTGCGTGCTGAGGAAGCCCGCGCCATCTATGACGCGATTGTGCGGCAGTACCGCGACCCGGCGCTGCTGGAATACATCGGCCAGGATTTGATACAGGCGAACGTTTTTCCAATCCCCCCGGGCGAATCGCGCCAGATCGACATTCGCTACGGCCAACTACTGACTTTTGATAATGGACTGGCGCAATTCATCTATCCGATCCATACGGCAGGCACGCGGGCGCGCACCATCCAGCAGATGAGCGTGCGCGTTGAAATCCGCGATGACGACCCGATCGGCGCGGTATATTCGCCCAGTCACCGGGTCGCGCTCAACCGTATGGATGACAACAGCGCCGTCGTCGGCTTTGAAGAGGTTAATTATCAGCCGGGCGAAGACTTCAGCCTGTATTATGGGCTGCGTCAGGAGACGGTCGATCTCAGCCTGCTGACCTACCGCGAGAGCGCCAGCGAAGACGGCTTCTTCCTGCTGATGGTACAGCCGCCCGCCGTCGTCGATGATGCCGCTATCGTCCCCAAGGATGTCGTGCTGGTGGTGGATCAATCCGGCAGCATGGGTGAGGCCGGTAAGTGGGAGCAAGCACGTCAGGCGGCACAGTATGTGCTGCGCAATCTGCAGCCGCAGGACCGCTTCAATCTGGTAGTCTTCAGCACGGGCTGGCGCGTTTATGCGAACGAACTGCTGCCCGCCAGCGAATCCGAAGCCGCCGCCCAATGGCTGAACGGCCTGTGGGCCGAAGGCGGCACAGACATCAACGGCGCGCTGGAGACGGCCTTCGGCTATGTGCAGGAGCGCCCCATGACCGTTCTGTTCCTGACGGATGGGCTGGCGACGGAAGGTATCACGGCGACGGACGCGATTCTGGCAAACCTCAACGAGCGCGCCACGCCCAACCTGCGCGTCTTCACCTTCGGCGTGGGTAATGACGTCGATACGCAGCTCCTCGACGCGCTGGTGCGTGATTTCCGTGGCTCAAGCAGCTACGTCCGCCCGACGGAGCGCATCGACGAGGAAGTCGCCAGCCTGTACAACAAGATCAGCGCGCCAGTCATGACTGATATCGCGCTCAACATCGATGGCGTCCTGACCGAGCTGGCCTATCCCGACGAGCTGCCGGACCTGTTCGCAGGCGAGCAGTTAACCATTGTCGGACGCTATCGCAGCGGCAGCGCAGGCGACATCATACTGAGTGGGCAGGTTAACGGCGTACAGCAGGAAATCCGCTTCGACGGCGCAGCCTTCACCGACCGGGCCGGTGGCGAACCGTTCATCGCCCGGCTGTGGGCGACCCGTCGCATTGGCGAGCTGCTGAATGCGATCCGCCTGAATGGTGAGAGCGCCGAGCTGGTCAATAGCGTAGTCAACCTGAGCATCCGCTACGGCATCATCACGCCGTATACGAGCTTCCTGATCGAAGAAGACGATATCCTCAGCCAGCAGGGGCGCGCCCGTGCGATGGATGACTTCGCCGCTGAGGCCGAAGAACTGGCCACGGTCAACACCGGGGCGAGCGCCGTCGATGCGGCGGACATGTCCCAGCAGATGCGCTCCGCGTCCGCGCCGGCAGCGCTGCCACAGGCCATCCCTGGCACACCGACCCTGGCCAGCACTGCGGCCCCATCGTCCGCGACGGGTGGCGCGGGTATGCCAGCCATGGAACCCGAACAGCCAGCTCCTGTAACGAACCCGCTGCAGCAGATCGCCGGCAAGACTTTCATCCTGCAGGACGGCATCTGGACGGATACCGTCTACGAGCCGGACAGCATGACGCCGACAGAAGTCGTCTTCCTGAGCGATGACTACTTCGCGCTGCTCGACGAGTTCCCTGAAGCCGGTGAATATCTGGTGCTTGGTGATCAGATCATCCTCGTGCTGGATGGCAGCGCCTACCAGATCATCCCTGAGTAGCGCACACAACACGATGCGCTGAGGCAAAGGGCCGGGTGATCCCGGCCCTTTTTCGTGATGAATGTCGTTGAAGTCAAAGTGCTGTGAATAAATCTAGCGACGGGTTTGCTTGTTAGCGTCTTTTGGCTGGGGAGCCGGTTCCTTGTCGCTCTTCTTCTTGCCCCCGATGTAGATTGTGACGGTGGCCATAGGATGCTCCTCGATAAACCATACTACCCATTATACGCGATAAACTGGAAAAAGGTTCACTTTTGGTCGCAATTGGCACAAAAGCCTGAGATGGGCAGCAGGTGCGGGCCACTCATGGCGCACACAGCCAACACTAACGCGCTTCTGACGGCATAATTCGATGGTTTCCCTTATGATTAGAAGGACAGTCAAGAACAGGTTAAACCGTTCCTTCTGTCAGTACAGTCAACATTGACGAAACCGAGCAGCATGATGGACGACTTCATCGACCTCATCCGACAGGCCCAGGGCACCGATAAAACCAGCGCTGATGCCGCCTTCAACGAATTGGTTACGCGCTTTCAGGCGATGGCCTATCGTCGCGCCTATGCCCTGCTGAACGATCCCTATCTGGCTGAAGAAGCCACGCAGGAAGCCTTCATCACGGCGTATCTGCGCCTGGGACAGCTCCAACAGCCGCAGGCATTCCCGGCCTGGCTGCGGCGGATCGTCTGGACGCAGGCCGACCGCCTGACGCGCGGTCAGCGCCCCACCTTCGAGCCACTCGAGCAGCGGGCGCATCTGGCGTCTGATAGTCCTGATCCTGAAATGCGCCTCGAAGAGAGCGAACTGCACTATCGCGTGCGGCGGGCTATCGCCGCCCTGCCGGAGCATGAGCGCACCATCACTGAGAGCTTTTACATCGCTGGCGAATCCCAGAAAGAGATCGCGGCACGGCTCAGTCTGCCGTTGACGACGGTCAAGAAGCGGCTTCAGTACGCCCGCGAGCATCTGCGCGCCATGATTGATGGCTTCAACGCCGCTGTTGACCAGGCCTTTGATGACGCCTTCGCGCCACAGCAGGAGCCTGCACGACAGCCGGCTTACGTTCGTTCGCCGCGCATCGAAGAAGACGACACTCCCCACGAATAGACACAACTCAGGGACGACAGGCTCGCCGGTAAAGACTGGACGGGCTGTCGTCCGGGTCAAATGCCGGGATGACCTCGACCCTTAGCGTGACGCGGGACGCCCACAGCGCCTCGCAATCGACGCGCCCCCACACACTGAAACGCGGATAGTACAAGCCAATGGTCACGCCATCCGTCCAGGCGAGGATAGGCGCGCCGTAGCTCTGCCAGACGTCGCCCAGGCTGGCGTCAGTCGGTGCGTGGACGCGCTCCGCGTGGGGTGTCCGGTTGCCTCCCTCGACGCGGAAGTCATCGCGGAAGATGGGCGGCTGCTGACCATTCCACCTGAAGCGGACCATCGGCAGGTTGCGCGCCCCGATATCGCCGCTGTTGATGTGGCCGACCCCTTGCAGGCTCATTAGTTCGCCAACCCAGGGCTGATTGCGCGTTTGTGCTGCGACCTGGCTCAGGCTGTCTTCGCCAATGCGGATGTTCAGGAAGCAGGGTGAGGGCGTGCAGTCGGTCACAGTGTCGAAGGCGGCGCGCACGTCCGCGAAGAAGACGGCATCATGGCTGAGGGCGCGCAGCCCCGCGATCAACAGCGCCAACAGGCCGACGCTCAGTATCAGGGCACGCCAGATCAGGGGGAACACCGCAGCCTCACATCAGCTCATCACCAACGGACGGCGACTTTGCGTCGCCAGAAGCGCCGGATGACGCTGCCACCGGGCAGCGCGGCCATCAGGCGGTAGAGCAGGTCCCAGTCTTCTCTGCTGAGGACGGGCAGCAGCAGGATCATCGCTGCATAGGCCAGCAGCCCGCCCGCGATACCGATCAGGAAGTGCAGGCTGCCCAGGCCGATCATGACGGCTGCTGCCGCTACCCCCACAGCCAGGACGCGCAGCGTCCCCGGCAGCAGACGCTCCAGCGCGTAGCCCTGCGCCCGGAAGATGACCAGCATCAGCCCCAGCGTCAGCGCTTCCGCAGCGACGGACGCCAGCGCCGCGCCGCGTGGATCGCGGTATGTGACCAGCAGGTACAGGTTCAGCGACATATTCAGCAACAGCCCGCCGACCTGGATCAGAACGAGCAGCCGCTGCCGGTTCTGGATCAGCAGTGCCTTGCTGAACACGTTCGCTATCAACGTCAGCACCGTGAACCAGACGAAGATGCGCAGAATACCCGCAGTCGGCGCGTAGTCGGCGCTGTAGATGAGGTCGAGGATGGCGGCCGGGAAAAACGTCAGAATAAGGCCGATGGGCAAGCCGACCATCAGCATGAAGCGCGCCAGCTTCTCTACCAGATAGCCGAAGGTATCGCCCTGGCCGTGATAGCGCGACAGCAGCGGATAGATGGCGATCAGTACCGTTGTGCTCAGCAGCTCGATGATGCCGGCGCTGATGACGAAAGCCGGTTGCAGCAGGCCGGTGCTCGTCTCGCCGAGGATGGCCGTCGTCATGAGTTTATCGGTGTGCTGGTAAATCAGCGTGATGACCGCGCCGATCGCCAGGGGCGCGCTGAAGATGAACAACTGCCGCAGCAGTGCGCGATCCAGTGGGAACTCCGGGCGGGTGCCGCCGTGCCACAGGATCGCCCACAGGACGCCAGCCCGCAGCACGCCCGTCAGCAGGGTGATGATGTACAACCCCATCAGGCCGAAGCCGCCCGTCAGCGCCAGCGCCACCACGCTAATTCGCAGGATGGTGTGGGTAATATCCACCACTGACGTGACGTGCATGCGCTCCTGCGCCAGCAGCAGATCATTAGCCTGGCTGCCGAGCTGGTCGATCAGCAGGCTCAGCCCGGCGATGGCGGCGTAGGCCAGCAGGGTTCCGCTGTAATCGGAGAGCGCGCCGATGAGCAGTGCGCCGGGGTACGCCAGCAGAAACAGCCCCGTCTGTGCGAAGAGCATCGCAGTCCAGTAGCGGCCGGCGCTCGCGGGTGCACGGGCGATCTCGCGGATGGCAATCAGCCCCATGCCGAAGCTGGTAATCGGCGCGGCGATCGCCAGCAGCGCCAGCACCGTCCCGTAGATGCCGTAGAGCTGCGGCCCCAGCCAGTTGCCCAGGACGATCTGCCATATGAACAGAATGCCCTTGCTGATGATGCTGGCACCGACCAGCACCGTAACGTTACGGGCGGCGCGCCGCACGGCATCCGCAGGGAGGGCTGCGGTGGTCGAATCCGGGCTGTTGGGGGTCGTATCCATGCGGGCATTATAGGCCGATCAGCCGGAATTGCGAGGACGCAGCACGAAAATGCGCACCTGTCCGCGCTGATCTCCGGGCTGTTCGGGGTGTGTTATCGCTGATGCGCCACACGCAGCCGAGGATGCGGTCAGGTGCTCAGCGTGGGCCTTCTTCGAGCAGCAGGCCACACGCGCGCGCCCGGCGGATCACTTCCATCGCGGCGCGGACCATCGGCATATCGACCATGCGCCCCTCGTACTCGAAGACGCCGGTACCTGCTGCCTGCTGCGCGTTGAAGGCGTCGATCAGGCGCTGCGCGGCGTCGATTTCTTCGCTGGCGGGGGTGAATACCTGGTTGATCGGTTCGATCTGGCGGGGATGAATCGCCAGCTTGCCGGTGTAGCCCATCTCGCGAACGCGGCGTGTCTCCGCGATGATCTCGCTATCCGGCGCGTTGAGGTCGACGAAGACGGTATCGATGGCTTGCAGGCCGTAGGCGCGTGCATGCGTGACGACCGCACTGCGCGCATAGAATACCTCCCATCCGGCACGGGTCCGGACTGCGCCGATGTCACCGGCCAGGTCCTCAGCGCCGAAGATGAGCGCTTGCAGGCGGCGGTCGCTGCTGGCGATCTCGCGCAGGTTGACGACGCCGCGAGCCGTCTCGATGATGGCCAGCAGTTTGATGCTGTTCAGCGGCCAGCCGTGACGCTGTTCGGCCCTGGTCAGCAGTTCGCTGATATGTGTGACCTGCTCCGCGCTATCGACTTTGGGCAGCACGTAGCCATCTGGCCGGGCGGCGATCGTGGCTTCGATATCCTGCGTGTAAATCCAGCCGGGGATGATCTGATTGATACGGACGAGCCGTTCTCTGCCCTGGAAATCGACGCTGTGCAGCGTCTCGGCCAGATCGCGCCGAGCACTCTCCTTACGGTTTAGCGCGATGGCGTCTTCCAGGTCCATGATGAGACTGTCAGCGGCGAAGGTGGTGCCTTTTTCGATCTTGCGGCGGCTGTCGCCGGGCATAAACAGGAGCGAACGTCGGATGCGCATGATAAAGACCTTGTTTCAAGAATCTAGTTTGAGGGCAAATGGGCAGGTCGCCCGCTTTTGACTTCAGTTTAGCATGAAATACGCCGTGAGTTGAGTGAGCCAATAGTCAGGGGAGGGCTGATAGGCCCGGTCGTATATCCTGGCGACCGGGCCGGAGGCGTCAGGCTTTAGGGTATGGCAGGGCATTGATGGCGGTGGCGACGTCGATGTCTTTCTGGGTGATCTTGCTGCCGGCATCATGCGTGGTGAATTCCAGCGTGACCTTGCGATAACCAACGAACATATCCGGGTGATGGTCGAAGCCCTCCGCGACGGTGCCAGCCGTGGCGGCAAAGGCGATCCCGGCGAGGTAGTTATCGAACTTAAAGGTCTTCGTGATCTTGTCGCCGTCGCGCTCCCAGCCGTCAAGTTTGCTGAGCGCTTCGATAATTGCGGCATCGTTCATGGGCGTTGAAGCCATATGAGATTCTCCTTGATTTAACGATCAGAAGGTGTGGTCTGCTGTCGAAACCGTGCTGTCGCTGTACGCGTACACGGTATGCAAAAGACGCTGACGGGCCATCATTTGCGATTTGCCCGCCAGCGTCATCATAGCAAGTAGAAATGAGAGAAGGCTTATGGCCTTGTTGGAGCCGCGTCGCAGAACTCAGACGCCTGTCGGCGGGAATTTGTCGCGGTAGTGCTGTATCGAGCGGCGGATGAGTTCGTGCGTTTCCGCCGTGCCCACCCAGCCCTGATTATCGACATGCGCGCCCTGAAGCTCCTTATAGACCATGAAGAAGTGCTTCACTTCGTCCATGAAGTGTTTCGGCAGGTCCTTGTCGGATTGGTAGTGCATGAAGTTCGGGTCGGTATTGGGGACGGCGAGCACTTTATAGTCTTTTTCGCCGCTATCGACCATTTTGAGGGTCGCCAGCGCACGCGCCTCGACCACACAGCCGGGGAACGTCGCCTCGTTCATCATGACGAGGATATCCATCGGGTCGCCATCCTCGAAGAAGGACTGCGGGATGAAGCCATAATCGCCGGGATAGTGTAATGGGCTGTAAAGCACGCGATCCAGCTTGATGACGCCGGCGGTCTTGCTGTATTCGTACTTGTTGCGGCTGCCCTTGGGTGTTTCGATCACGGCATAAAGCAATTCGGGCGGCTTCGGCCCGCTTGCCAGATTATGCCACATATGTTGTACCATCGCTGTCTCCTCGTTGGGCGTGGATGTCCGCAGTGACTGCGGGATGGGGCGGGGTTATCTTCGATCGTATTGCCCCACCCGATGATGAGTTTGTTGTGTATATTTTAATCCCGTGTTACCGGATTCGATGATATTCTCATTATACTCTTTATCGTATGCGCTGAGTGTTGGCATCAGACGTATACGCAGCGTCGTTGGCAAAAAGACGACCTATCCATTGTTCGCACTTGTCTGCTTTGTGCTTATGTCCCAACTGTGCCAGAATGCACCTGCATTCATGACCGTTGAGCGTCTGCTGCGATGGCGGCTGCGGGTGTTGTGGGCCAGCAAGTTGCAAGCCAGGCATGCGTTGCGCGATGGGCAGCAGTCATCTGTATGTTTAATGGTTTGAGGGTGAAGAAGGTATGAAACAGTTGAGCCAAATGTTGCGCGTGCTGGCCTTTGGTGGGGTAATGCTGTTGGCAGGCTTGCTGGCGGGTGGCACTTTCCAGGTGGGGACGGCTGGCAGCCCGGCCGATACCCAGTCGAACATCGCACAGCCCCTGGTGCTGAGCAGCGACCTGATGACCGAAATGGAGCGCGTCTTTGCGGAGATTTATAACCGCGTTGCGCCGTCGGTGGTGGCGATTACCGTCACGACGGAGGGCAACACCAGCACCTTCGGCGGCGGCTTCAGCACGGGTTCCGGCTTTGTGGTCGATATGCAAGGGCACATCATCACGAATCTGCACGTGGTAGACGATGCCGAGACGATCGAAGTCGTCATGTTTGACGGCACGCAGACGCGCGCCACATTTATTGGCGGCGACGCCGATAGCGATCTGGCGGTGATCAAAGTGGATATACCCGCGGAGCGACTGCGTCCGGTGCCGCTGGCTGATAGCGATACGGTCCGCGTCGGGCAGACGGTGCTGGCCATTGGCAACCCGTTCGCCAATGACTGGACGCTCACCAGCGGGATCGTCAGCGCGCTGAATCGCCGCATCAGCGGCCTGAACAATTACAGCATCGGCGGCGTCATCCAGACGGACGCGGCCATCAACCCCGGCAACAGCGGCGGCCCGCTACTCAATCTGCAGGGCGAGGTGATCGGCGTCAACAGCCAGATCAACAGCCAGACGCGCAGCAACAGCGGGGTCGGCTTTGCGGTGCCCAGTAATCTGGTGAAGCGCGTTTCGCAGGAACTCATCGCGCAGGGCTTTGTGCGCTACAGCTACATTGGCATCCATATGCGCGATATCGACCTCGACCTGATCGAGCGGCTGAACCTGCCGGACAACATCCGGGGCGTGGCTGTGCGTCAGGCGGTGTCGGGCTTCCCGGCGGCGGTGTCGGGCATCCAAAGCATGGGTGTCGATACCATCGACGTTATCACCGCCATTGACGGCCTGCCCATGCGCAACTTCGACGAACTGATCGGCTATCTGGCGATCAACACGGAGCCGGGGCAGACGGTCAATCTGACGGTCTATCGCAATGGCGAAATCCTGAACGTGCCAGTCACGCTGGCGGAGCGCCCCTGAGCCTCTGAAACCAGCATAGACAGCGCGGTCCGTTTGTGGAGAATCATCAGGGGTGGGCACTGGCTCACCCCTGATGTGTTCATAAGCTCGAATGACGCCGATACACCATGTCACAACCTACGGTACAGGCTCTGATTCAACAGTTGCAGTCGTCTGATCCTGCGGTGCGGTTTCAGGCGGCGCTCGCCCTGATCGATATGGCTGACCCCGCCGCCTGTGATGCGCTCATCATGGCGCTATCCGATTCGGATGCTGAAGTGCGCCGTGCGGCGGTCCGGGCGCTCTCCGCGCTGGATGACGTACGCGCCCATGCTGCCATCGCTGCGGCTCTGCGCGATCGGGAATCGCGCGTGCGGCGGCGGGTCGTCTCCTGGCTGATCAAGCATCCGACGTCACCGGCAGTGGTTGAGCCGCTGCTGGCAATTCTGAGTGATCCACAGGCAGACCCCGCGGCCCGCGATTATGCGGCGATGACGCTGGCGCAGGGCGATCACCGGCAGGGCATCGCCATCATGAACGCCCTGCTGCCGAGCGTGCCGGTGCCCTTGCAGCGCCGTCTGACGCACTCGCTGATGCTCTACGCAGACGAAAGCTCGGTGCCAGCGCTGGCGGCGCAGCTAAACAATGCTGATATGCCCACGCGCAAGGCGGCGGCGAAAGCGCTGCGCAGGATCGGCACAGCGGCGGCGCTGGACGCCCTGCGCGATCATCCACAGTCGGACGAGGACGCTGCCCCATGATGCCCCTGAATGCCCCTGATATCGATCTGCTGCTGGATTGGCTGCGCAGCGAGGACGCGAGCCAGCGCCGCGAGGCCGCGATTGCGCTCGCACGGCACAAGGATGCGCGCCTGATTGAGCCGCTGCTGGCAGCGCTCAGTGATGAGGATGCGACGGTGCGCGCCAATGCCGCCGCCGGCCTGGGCGAGAATCGGGCAGAAGCGGCACGTGACGTTTTGATTGACCGCCTGCGGCGCGATCCGCATGAACTCGTACGCGAGCGTGCCGCGACTGCGCTGGCTCAGATCGGTGGTGAGGCGGCGCTGCTGGCCCTGCTCGATGCTACCGACGATCCAGCGACCTTCACACGGAACCGGGTGCTTTACGTCCTGGGGGCCAGTCGTGATCCACGCGCCGTCGAGCCGTTGATCGAAGCGCTGGACCATGCCGAAGTCAGCACGCAGGGCGTCGCTGCGTGGGCGCTGGGCGCTGTTGGCGATCCACGTGCCTTTGATCCGCTTACCGGGCTGCTGAGCGTCACCGCGCCGGAACTGCGGGGCAACGCGGCCTGGGCGCTGGGCGAGCTGGCGGATGCCCGGGCCATACCGCTGCTGCTGCCGCTGCTGGCCGACCCGGTGCCGGAGGTGCGTGGTAAGGTGGCGTGGGCGCTCGGCGCACTCGGAGAACTGAGTGGCGAGACGGGCGTAGTGCCGGAGTTGATACGCCTGCTGGAAGATTTCAGCGAGGTCAGGGGCGAAGCCTCGCATGTGTTTGTGAGCCAGTACGCGGCGGAGGGGCTGCTACAGATCGGCACCGATAAGGCCCGCGCCGCTGTCGAGGCGTGGCGGCCCATCGCCGCCGAGCGGCTGCTGCCGTATCGCCTGCGTGATCTGATTGGTGCACTGGCCCGGCGCGATAACGACGTTCTGGCACAGGTCATCGCGCAACTGGTCGAGATCGGGCCAGCCGCCCTGCCGGAACTGCATGAGGCGCTGCGCAGCCATCGCAGCCCGCGCGTGCGGCAGGGGGTCGCCCGTGCCCTGGCGGAGCTCGGCGCGCCGCAGAGCATCCATGTGCTGCTGATGGCGCTCAGCGACAGCGATGCAGGCGTCTGGAGCCAGGCGACAGCGGCATTGGCGCGTCTGGGGAAGGCTGTGCGCGATGATCTGCTGGTCGCGCTCAGGAGTGAGAAGCAGCGCGTACGACAGGGTGCCGCCCTTGCGCTGTGGCGCAGCCACCGCGAAGAAGCCGCTTTCAAACCGCTGCTGACTGCGCTCAATGACGATGAGATGCTGGTGCGCAGCAGCGCGATCACCTCATTGTGGCAGCAGCCCGATGAGCGCGCACTGGCGACGCTGCAGATACGCCTGAATGAAGAAGATGGCATGCTTCAGCGCTATATCGCTCAGGCGCTGCAGGCGCTCGGGACACCAGCCGCGCAGGCCACCCTCGCGCACTGGCTCCGTGGACAGAAGTCCTGACACGTGGCGCACCGGGGCGCTGCCCCTGCGTCCTTATGGAACATACAATTCTGGTAGCGTCCCCGGCCCCTTCTTCATGTGAAGAAGGGATGAAAGCGGTTCCTTCGTTTACCTCTCTCTTGGAGAGGCGTTGGGGATGAGGTTGAAATAGCGCCCCTGGTATCAGGCCTTGTCCATCTCGGCGCGGACAGTCTCGAGCAGGTTGTCAGTGCGAATCTGCGAGAGGGCGTAACACGGCCCGCCCAGTTGATCGGCCAGACGCTGCGCCAGCCCCTGATCAAATGCGATGTGCTCCATGTTGATCGTCACAGTGCGGATTTCCGCCTCGCGGATCAGGCGGGCGATGGCGTGCGCTTCGTCCTGCGGCGAGGCCTTTTCGCTGATGCTGACGTTGCCTGCGCCATCGGTCAGCAGGATGATCATGGGCATGACGTCCGGCAGAGCGAGCTGCTCGCGTTTGATGGTCTCGTAGGCCAGCAGCAGCCCGGCGGATAGCGGCGTCTTGCCGCCGACGGGGATGTCCTGCAGGCGATCCTTGGCGAGTGTGACGCTGTTGGTCGGCGGCAGCACCAGCGAGGCGCGGTCCTTCTGAAAGACGACGAGGCCGACGCGGTCGCGGCGCTGGTAGGCATCGGTCAGCAGCGACATGATCGCACCTTTGGTGGCCTGCATACGCTCGCTGACGGCCATGCTCCAGCTAGCGTCTACGGTGAACAGGATCAGATTGCTGGCTTTCTTCACGCGGATCTTGCGTTGCAGATCGCTTTTGCGCAGGGCGTAGGCCATGCCTGTCTCCTGCTTTTGCTGCTCGCGCTCGCGCTGATAGAGCGCAGCGGCGCGCAGGGTGGCGTCAAAGGCGATGTCGTTGGTGCGGTTGCCAGCCGGGACGGCGCGGATGTACCGCCCGCGCTTACGCTCAGTCAGCGTGGTGGAACGTCGACCGGCCTGGCGGCGGGTCATTTTATCGAGCTGTGTGTTGAGCTTACGGGTGTTGAACTCCGCCTCGGCCTGGACTTTCTGGCCGCCCTCCCACCAGCGCGCATCGGCGCTGGGGAAGGGGTTCTGCGGTGATGCGGGTTGCTGACTGACGTCCGGGGACTGCTGTTCGCTGCCGGTGTCGTCTACTTGATCACTTTTTTTTTACTGCTGTCGGTGCGATCCTCAGCGTTTGGTTCGCCAGCTTCTGTGGATTCGCTGGCGTCTTCGTCCTGCTGTATGTCCTGACGTTTCTCCTGCAGCCGGTCCTCGACCTTATCAAGCTCCGCACTGGTGTCATTGAACGGGCCGCGCTTCAGGCGGTGCGGGATCGCCAGCCGGATCGCCAGCGCAATATCGTGATCGTTGATGTGATTGCGGCCTTCATAGGCAGCGTGGGCACGGGCCGTCTTGAGGACGACCAGATCGGCGCGGTGGCCGTCGATGCGCATTTCCGCCATCATGCTGGCGATCAGGCGCAGGTCATTCTTCGTGTGGCTGACGCTATCCACCATCTGACGGGCAGCGGCGATGCGCTCGCTCAGCGAATATTCGACGGGCTGCCACTCCGCATGGAACGCTTCAGGGTTGTCTTCATAGGATATATGGCGTTGCAGAATCTCGATGCGGTCGTTGGGATTGTGGATGCCCTGTACATCGACCGACAGCGCGAAACGATCCAGCAGTTGCGGCCGCAGATCGCCTTCTTCCGGGTTCATCGTGCCGACGAGGATAAAGCGCGCAGGATGGCTGAAGCTGATGCCTTCGCGTTCCACAACGTTGACGCCCATTGCTGCACTATCGAGCAGCAGATCAACGATGTGATCGTCCAGCAGGTTAACTTCGTCTACGTAAAGGATGCCACGGTTGGCACTGGCCAGCACGCCCGCTTCGAAGTGCTTTTCGCCGCGCTGGATGGCCTTCTCGATGTCGAGCGTGCCCACGACGCGATCTTCTGTGGCGCTGACGGGCAGATCGACGAAGGGGGCCTGACGCATCTCGTAGGGGATCTCGTCGGCGTCGGCGTAGCGATCGCGGGTGATATCCGACCACGAGTCGGGGTGTGCCGGATCGTCATTGAAGGGCGAATCGACCACCACTTCGATTTCTGGCAGCAGGGCCGCCAGTGCGCGTGCCGCCGTTGATTTGCCGGTGCCGCGCTCACCACGAATGAGTACGCCGCCAATACGCATATCAATAGCGTTGAGCACGAGCGCCAGACGCATCGTGTCCTGGCCAACTATGGCGGTAAAGGGATACACGGCGGGGCGTTTACTCATGGGGGACATCTTCCTCATTGGTTGGATTACAACTCAGGCAGAACAGAGATTATAAAAGAGGGATTCAGAGGCGAAAAGGGGCGAAAAGAGGCGAAAAGACGCTTCCGGGGGCGGATGTAAAACAGCCCGCCGGGGCGGGCTGCTGTACGCGACACTTTACTCAGTTACGCGACGCGCTGATCCGCTTCAGGCCTGGCGCAGCAGCGCGGGCGAGACGTGCGGATTCTCCGGCAGCATGTGGCGTAGTTCCGGGATGGGGTGATGCGGCGAGCGATAGCGATTGGTCTCCATCTGCCAGTGGTAAGTGGCCAGGATGACTTCGCGCAGGCCTTCCAGGTAGGCATCAACGAGCAGATTGGTGCTGTCATCTTCCCAGCGCGGCGGGTTCTTCTCCATTTCGAGGAACTCGGTGATGTGCCGGTTGACGTAGCGGATAGCTTCGTGCACGGCTTCCGCGACGGAGAGGTTGGCGTTTTCGATCAAAACGTGGACGAAATTCAGCCGGCCGCCCTCAACCACGCATTCTTTGTGATACGACCAGATGTCATTGCCCAGGCCGCCGATGCGCGACACGATCTTGAAGATGTGGCGCATGAAGGGCGTATCGAGCACGTGCTGCGGCAGTTCAAAGCTGTTGGCGAGTTCCAGCAGGGTGATGGTCGGCCCCATACCGGAGATGCGCTCGCGCCAGTGGATGAAGCGGTCGATATCAATGATGCCGTCGGGTCGTTGCAGCTCGTTGATAGCGACGGTCGTATTCTTGAGATATTCCAGCGCGCTCTTCGCGAAGCGGTTGATGTACGCTGGCGAAGCCTGATCGCTCAGCCGCCGGTGGATCTCCTGGCTGACGTCATACAGTCTGTGCTGTTCCATCGGGCGCTGACCGGTAATGACGATGCGCGCGCAGTTCGTGAAAAGGTTGCGGGCGTCGAGATCGGCTTCCGCAAACTGATCGTCGTTGATGGCATCATCGATGTAGAAGAACATGTTCATAATCAGACCGATAGTCACCATCCGGTCGATGCTGGCCCTGGGATAGATGTAAGGGGCCATCGAGGTATAGCCGGCGTAAGTCGGCAGGATGATGTTGTACTGCTTACACAGCGCGGATAGCTGTGCTTCCGCTGCTGCAATATGCGGATTGACTCGTCTTTCACCAATGACAATAAAGTCCTTGAGTGAAAGGAGTTGTGAGCTGACCATGCGAACGCCTCCAGGTGTGCGATTGTGTGAGCTGCCCTGCTCCCCACACACGCCGTGCGATTGTGTGTGAGGTGTTCTTTGTCCTTATCCGCGTGGTATGCTGTTGTTGTTATCAGGAAATCTATTTGGGAGATAATTACAACTGTGATTATAGTGACAAAATAGATTACAGGGCAATTACGTTAGAAACCTTTAGGCTAATGATGGAGCCTTAACTTCTCGCAATGCTTGTCCTGTGAAAATTGCTGAAACTCATAACACGACTATGACATTAGCCACTTGAGGTTACAAACTCACGGGCTGTTGCTATTGTGATGCCTGGCTGAAAACACATTGGTTATAGCCTGGTTATGAGTATGACAAATGACTCAAAGTGACATGATTAATGTCAGTATTTCGATGTTTTGATCCGGCTTACGCTCGGATTCGTTTCGTCAGCAGCTTTGCATCGCAATGCCCACAATTGCCTGCGGTGTGCAGGTCGCGCCTACAGAAATCGCCCCAGAAGCGTTATCATCGGGGCAACTATGAGTGCTTGACCGGCCCGCGTGACCGGGCAGAGCGCCCGAGGGCTATGCCGCCGGGTACGTCACTTTGACCAGAACAACACAAGGAGCCTTACAAGGTGGATTTATTTGAGTATCAGGGTAAGCAGTACTTTGCCCGTTATGGTATCCCCGTCTCCCCTGGTGACGCGGCCGATACGGTTGAAGATGCTGTTGCAATCGCTGAGCGCATCGGTTATCCGGTGGTCGTCAAAGCGCAGGTGCAGGTCGGCGGGCGTGGCAAAGCCGGTGGCATCAAACTGGCTGATGACGCCGAGTCTGTGCGCCTGCACGCCGACAACATCCTGGGTATGGACATCAAAGGCCACGTCGTCCGCCGCCTGTGGATTGAGCGTGCATCCGACATCGAAGAAGAATACTACGCCAGCTTCACCCTGGATCGCAGCAAGAAGCTGCACCTGGGCATGCTGAGCGCAGAGGGCGGCGTCGAGATCGAGGCTGTGCCCGATGACAAGATCGCCAAAGTATGGGTGGATCCGACTGTGGGCCTGACGGAAGCCCGGACCCGCGATTGGGTCGCTGCGGCCAATCTCAACCCGCGTGCTGTCGAAGGCGTGGTCAGCATCCTGCAGAAGCTGTATACCTGCTATATTGAGGGCGACGCGACGCTGGCGGAGATCAACCCGCTGATCCTGCGCCCTGATGGCAGCGTGCACGCGCTGGATGCGAAGGTCAGCCTGGATGATGCGGCCTTCTATCGCCATGAAGAAGTCTGGGGTGATTTTCAGGGGCTGGAGCCGATCGACGAGCGCGAGCGTGAGGCCACTGAGAAGGACCTGCAGTACGTCGGCCTGGGCGGGACCGTCGGCATCATCGCCAACGGCGCGGGTCTCGCCATGAGCACAGTCGACATCGTGACACAGGTCGGCGGCGCGGCAGCGAACTTCCTCGATATTGGCGGCGGTGCCAACGCCGATCGTATGGCCGATGCGCTGACCGTCATCAACAACGACCCCAGCGTAAAGGCCATCTTCATCAACATCTTTGGTGGCATCACACGCGGCGACGAGATCGCCAACGGTATCGTGCAGGCGATGCAGCGCGTCGAACTGAAAGCGCCGCTGGTCGTCCGGCTGGATGGCACCAACGCCGCCGAAGGTCACGCCATCCTGGATGCGAACCAATCCGATTTGCTGATTAAACAACCCGACATGCTCAGCGCTGCCCGCAAAGCTGTCGAGATCGCCGCAGGAGGTTAAGCGCATGGCTATCTGGCTGACAAAAGACAGTAAAGTCGTCGTACAGGGCCTGACGGGTAGTCAGGGGCGCTTTTACGGCCTGCGTAACCGCGATTATGGCACCAACATCGTCGCAGGCGTGAACCCTAAGAAAGCTGGCGAAGACGTTGAGGGGATTCCTATTTACGCCACCGTCAGGGATGCCGTTGAGCAGGCCGGAGCTGACGTGAGCTTTGTGATCGTGCCGGCGCGCTTCGCGGCGGATGCCACGCTGGAAGCGGCGGCGGCCGGGGTCAAGCTGGTGATCACTGTGACTGAGCACATCCCCGCGCATGATCAGGCGCGTATGTACAACACGCTCAAGCATGAGTACCCGGACGTCCGCCTGATTGGGCCGAATTGCGCGGGTATCCTCAGCCCGGGGCAGGCCAACGTCGGCTTCACCCCGACAGAAGTCGCTATGGCGGGGCCGGTGGGCGTCGTCAGCCGCAGTGGGACGCTGGCCTATCAGGCGCTGTATGAACTGACCGCCCAGGGTATCGGCCAGTCAACCTGCGTCGGCATCGGCGGCGACCCGGTGCCCGGCACCAGCTTTATCGACACGCTGGCCGCCTTCGAAAAAGACCCGGAGACGAAAGCCATCGTGCTCATTGGTGAGATCGGCGGTACCGCCGAAGAAGAAGCCGCCGAGTTCATCGCGGATAACGTCAAAAAGCCGGTGGTCGCCTACATTGCGGGTGTGACCGCGCCCCCAGGCAAGAAGATGGGACACGCCGGAGCCATCGTCACGCGGGGCAAGGGCACTGCCAAAGCCAAGATGGACGCCCTCACCGCCGCTGGCGTTAAAGTCGCGCAGAACCCCACCGAGATCGGCGGCCTGGTCGCTGAATCGCTGGCGTAAACCAACACGGGCTTCGCCGCTGACCACGCAAGGAACGGCGTTCCGGGTGGTGGTATGGGGGCGGAGTCCGCGCTTTACTTCAGCAGGGTTTCAATGGCGTCGAGGCGGTGGTCGTAGGTGTGATGCGCTAGCGCGTGCTGGCGCGCTGCCTCGGCCATCTCGTGGCGCTCGTCGGGATGGGCCAGAGCATAGGTGACCTGAGCGCGCAGGTCGGCGTGATCGCGGTAGGTGATCAGGTGCTCGCCGGGCGTGAACCACGACGTGATACCGGGCCGGTCATCGCTGATCTGGAAGGCCCCCAGGCCCGCCGCTTCGAACAGACGCATGTTCCCCCCATAACGCATGAAGTTGCCGTGCACGTTCAGGCTGATGGTGGCCGCGCTCAATACGCGGAACATCTGCGGGCCGAGCGCTTCGCCGCGCAGGTGTGGTCGCAGTCTGGCCGGGACATCATGCACGCTCCAGATGCCCAGATTGAAATCAGTCAGGGCCTGCAGGGCGGCGCTGCGTTCGCTGTACAGGTGATCGGGCACCAGCGTGCCGACGAAGGTCACATCGCAGGCGTAGGCGGCCTGCTCCTCCGCGCTGAGGGGCTGCGGCTTATGGAAGGTGGGGTCGATGGCGGCGATGGGCAGGCATTCGACACGCGGCGCGCCCAGCTCGCGCCACTGCATGCCGTGATAGTAATCGTTGACCAGCACCAGATCGTAAAGTGGCGCGGCCTGTCGCTCGATAGCGTGCGAGAAGATAATCGGCGATGTGCCCGACGCATAGACCAGAATGCAGCCTGTCTCGCGCTTGAGTGTCGCCAGCGTCTCCGGCAGGATGACGGTGTTATCCCCCACCAGCCAGACAACATCCGGTTTAAAGCGGCGTGCCTGGGCGAGCAGGCTGGCGTTGCGCTGGCGCACGTCCGGGCGCAGGTGCGGCGGCAGGCGGTTACGCAGCCCGGCGATGACCTTCCCTGGCGTCAGCCCGGCGCTATGGCGCTCGGCCTGCATCCGGGTGATCTGCTGCGGCAGGCGTTCCGGTGGGGTGGGTGGCAGATTACGCCAGAAGACCGCCAGCGTGTAGCCGCGCTGGCGCATGGCGCGCTCGTAGAAGTGCTGGCCCATGCTACTCGGGAAGAGGGCGCGCGGTGCTTCTGGCGGCTGCGCGTCCCAGGTCGCCAGCAGCGCTTGCGGATGGTGCAGACTGGCGATGAACAGCACTCGTGTGGACATGGGGTGAATCCTGGTGAAGCGCGCAGCAAGCCGATCTAAATGACAACCTCACCCCGCGATGCGCTCGTTGTGCTGCGCGAGCGAAACGGGGTGAGGTGACTGTTCAGGACGATATGCCGGCACACGCCGCGCACAGAACGCGCACAGAAGACGATCAGCCGCGCGTGTCGGGGTTGGTATCTTCGGTGCTGCTATCCGTCTCCGGGTCGGCGGGCAGCGTCGGCGCTGCGCCAGCGGGCGCAGTCCCGCCCAGGCCGCTGCCCAGATCACCGGGATTGACGCCGCCAGGGCTGATCGGAATCTCCGTGGCGGCATCAGCCGCACAGCGGAAGCCTATCGAGCGCGGGAAATCGGCGGTGTTGTCGGCTGGCAGCGGGTCGGCTGAGCGGCGGTGCATCGTGCGCGAGAAGAACGGCATGGAGTTCCAGCTGCCGCCGCGCAGGACTTTTTGCACCCCGGCGACTGGCCCCTGCGGATCAGTTACCGGCTGTGGCTCGTTGGCGAGGGTGGTGTAGTAGGCCGCATCGTACCAGTCGTTCACCCACTCCTCGACGTTACCGGCCATATCGAGCATGCCATAGCTGTTGCGTCCGCTGGGATAGCTGCCCACCGCGACGGGTCCCTGTGGCCCGTCGACTGGCACGCGGGTCTTGGCGTTATTGGCGCTCCACTCATTGCCCCATGGATAGCGTGCGGCCAGTTCACCACGGGCGGCGCGCTCCCATTCGGCTTCGGTGGGCAGGCGGCGGCCCAGGGCTTCGCAGTAGGCGCGTGCGCCGTACCACGTCACCGCGTAGACCGGGAAGTTCGCGCTGGCCGCTGGAATATCGTAGTTGGCCCCATCAAAGGTGATGACGGCGTTGGGGTTTTCGTTCAGCGTCTGGATGCACATCAGGCCGAAGCAGCCGTTGAGATGGCTGCTGCCCTGCGAGCGCAGGTAGTTCAGGAAGGCGACGTACTGACGGAAAGTGACCTCGGTCGGTTCCATCTGGTATGGCTCAAGCTGGACCTGCACCTGCGGGCTGGCGTCTTCGCCATAGCTCGGCTGGCAGTTGCCGCCGTCCCGCGTCAGACATTCTTCGACGGCGGTCAGGACTTCATCAAAGGTCGTGCCCATGGTGAAGGTGCCGCCGGGGACACTCACCAGCGGGCTGGCGATATCGCGCAGTGCGGGCGGGATATCCGGCGTTGGGTCAGCGTTGCCAGCGCCGGGTACAGTCGGCAGGACGCCCTGGCTGCCCGCGAGCTGTGATTCCGTCTCGGAAGCGCTCTGGGATTGTGGCGTGACTGCGGTTGCAGGCGCTTCCGTTTCTGTTTCTGTTTCTGTTTCCGTTTCGGTCGCGATAACGGCCGGGGTTGGTTCATCCGTGCTGGGGGGTACGACGACCGCTTCGCCCATGTCTTCTTCCGGGGCTGGTGTCGCAGTGACGACGACGGCGGTCGGCGTGGGGGCGTCCGGGTCGGGCGTGGCCGTGACGACCATCACGATGCGTTCCGGCGGTGGTGCTGTCGGTGTCGGGCCGGTGAAGAGGCTGTCCATCGGGCCAAGCAGTGCCAGCCCGAAGATCGCGATGCCACCGCACAACAGACCGGGGAAGAACCCGATGGTGATCCACTGCCAGGCGGCGCTGCCGCGACGCCGTCCGCCGACTCGTCCATACTGTCCCATGTGTCGCTCCTGAGGCTGGCCAGATGCGCGCATCTGACCGCTGTTGATTGTTGCGTTGATGCTGCTAACGGACATACAGCTTACAGAGACCCCTGCAGGCGCAGTCCGCCGATATGGTTTTTTATAATCAGCTACAGTTCTAAACCAAGTTGCGTTACCTTTCAAGACGAGTTTCTGCGCGGTCTTGCCTATAACCAGCCATCAGCCGACGTTTGCCCCACGATGCGGGCCGGCGCGCTATCCGGGCGTGTTTTCGCCGGTCTGACTGGTCACTGTGAACGATACCTACAGCCGAGTATACTGGTATTGACCTGCCCATCATCTCATGTCGAAGGCCAACCCGCGATGCGTACTGAAACGTCATCTTCTGGGACCGTCTCGCCGACGGGTAAGCTGCGCCCGGTCAACCTGCGCACGGACCTGGCCCCATTGGCTGATCTGATTGAACTGGTATTCGCGCCGACGATGGACGACAGCGGGCGGGCGGCCATCCGCGATATGCGCGCCATGAGCCGCGCCGGGATCGGGGGCGTGCTGCTGACGCGCCTCAATGAGCTGGCGATGGGCATCAGCATGGGCTTCGTCTGGGTGGAGCATGGTCAGCTCGTGGGGAACGTGTCGCTGTATCCGGCGCGCTGGCCACGCTCCGCAGGTGATGCCTGGATCATCGCGAATGTAGCCGTCCACCCGGATTACCAGCACCGGGGGATCGCACGCCGCCTGCTCGACCACAGCATTAAGGCGATCCGCGAGAAAGGCTCGACGGATGCCATTCTCCAGGTCGACAGCGATAACGAACGCGCCATCACCATCTATGAGCGTATGGGCTTCATCAGGGAACGCGCGTTTACCTCCTGGGGACGCAGCAGCCTGGTCAACCCGCCGCCACCGCCAGAGACGGAAGCCTTCATCACGCGCCGTCGTCCCTCAGAGTGGCAGGCGGAGTATGCGCTGGCGCAGCGCGTGCGCCCGGCGGAGCGCGGCGGCGTCGGCTGGCTGAAGCCGCTCGATGAATCGCTGTTCAGGCCTTCGCTGTGGCAGCAGGTCGTCGATTGGTTCACACGGGGAGGGCTGGAGCGCATGGTCGCCCGTGCGGATAGCGCCCCTGAATCAGAGCTGCTGGCCAGCCTGTGGATCGAAACCGGGCTGGCGGCGCTGCGCATCCGTATGAATCTGCTGGTCGCGCCGGAGCATGTGCAGTATGGCGCGGCCCTGCTGGAGACGACGCTGCGCCGCTTCCGCAGTTCCGCCTTTATCGTGGAGCATCCCGAAGATGACGAGGTTGTCGACGCGCTGCTGCGGCGGCTGCGCTTCCGCCCGCATCGCACGGTCTGGCATATGCGGTTGCCGCTGTCGCCAGAAAGCAGCCTGTATGGGACGCACTGATAGCGTGTGCTGTCGGTACGGCCTGGATGCCGCAGAGTTTACAGCGGATTTACAGACGTTTTGCGTGCGCGTGATAATTTCAGGGCATAATGATTTCGTGGCGTCGCCTGCGACGCATGGGGAGTTGGCCGACATGGGGGTTAGTCATGAGCGACCATATTCTGGTGGTGGACGATGAGCAGCGCATCATTGATCTGGCCCAGATGTACATCGAAAAAGAGGGGTATCGCGTTACAGCGGCGACAGATGGTCTGAAGGCCCTGGACCTGATACTCAAGGATGAGCCGGCGCTGGTTGTGCTCGACCTGATGCTGCCCGGCATGGACGGTTTAGAAGTCTGTCGGCGCGTGCGCAGCAAGTCCGATGTGCCCATCATCATGCTGACGGCGCGCAGCGATGACATCGACAAGATCGTCGGGCTGGAGCTAGGCGCGGACGATTATCTGACAAAGCCGTTTAACCCGCGTGAACTGGTGGCCCGCATTAAGGCGATCCTGCGCCGCAGCGACCGCAAGGCCGCCCCTGAGACGGGGACGATCAACCTGGGCAACCTGTGCATTGATCCTAACCGGCGCACAGTGACGATCGATGGTCGCCCGGTCGAGCTGCGCATGAAAGAATTTGATCTCCTGCAGACCCTGGCGGAAAACGTCGGTATGGTCTTCCGGCGCGAGCATCTGCTGCAGGTCGTCTGGGGCTATGACTTCGCCGGGGAGACGCGCACGGTTGACGTGCATATTGCCCATTTGCGCCATAAGCTCGAAGGCATGTCGCCCAGCATCGAAACGGTGTGGGGCGTTGGTTATAAACTGGTCGCTGATAAGGCGTGAGATCAGACGCACGCCATAAGCACACTGAACGCTGAGGAAAAAGACTCATGTTGCGCCGGATGCGGCTGCATACGCAGCTCCTTGCATCATATCTGGCCGTCCTGCTGATCTCCTTCGGGGCGATTGTCGTCGCGGTGCTGCTGCTGCTCGGGTCGCGGCCTGCCCCGGTGGAACAGTCCTACGCCAACTTCGCGCTGCTGATGCGCGGGTTGGGCGTGCGCGACTTCCTGCGGGAGGCTGTCCTGCCGCTCACGTTGCAGAATGAACCGGCGCTGCAAGCGTTCTTCAGCGAGCTGGATACCTTCGCCGAGACGCGCGGCGTGCGCGTCATGTGGCTGCTGCAGCCCCCCAACGAAGAGCGCGGGAACTCGCCCCCCAGTCAGCGGGACTGGACCGTCATCTATGACAGCACCGAGCGCTTTGAACTGGGCGAACAGGTCATGCTCGAATCCGACCCGACTTTCAGCAGCCCGGAACTGGCACCGTATCTGCCGCTTGGCAGCGAGCAGACTTATGGTCACCTGCGCGACCCTGGCGGTGATGTGTGGGTATACGGTGGCATACGCACGAGCTTTACGATCCAGCGCCTGCGACCGCGTTTGCCTTCTGGCACGCTCGATAACATGATGCTGATTGCACAGCCGCCGCCGACGACGTCGCTGCAGCAAGCCCTGGGCGAGTTTGGTCAGTCGCTGCTGCCGCTGCTGGTGCAGGGTGCGATTATCGGCCTGCTGGCAGCGCTGGTGATGGCGCTGGTCATCAGCCGTGGGATTGCGCGTCCGCTGCAATCGCTTGCACGGGCGGCGTCGGACGTGGCGCAGGGCAATTACGTCGAGGCGGTGCCGACCAGCGGCCCGCAGGAGGTCAGCGCGGTGGCGGAGGCGTTCAACCAGATGAGTGCGGAGGTTCGCGCGGCGCAGCAGGCCCAGCGCGATTTCCTGGCGAACGTCTCGCATGATCTGAAGACGCCGCTGGCATCGATCCAGGGCTACTCTCAGGCAATTATGGATGGCGTCGCCCGCGACCCGGCCAATGCCGCGCAGATCATCCACGACGAGGCTGAGCGGCTTAATCGCATGGTTGTCGAACTGACTGATCTGGCGCGGATGCAGGCGGGGCGGTTGTCACTCAAGATGACGGCGCTCGATATGGGCGAGATCGTCGCCGGGATTGGCCAGCGCATGTCGATGGTGGCGCGCAAGAAGGGGGTCAATCTGGAAGTCGAGACAGGCCCGCTGCCGCACATCGCCGGCGATGGCGACCGGCTGGCGCAGGTGCTCGATAATCTGCTCAGCAATGCGATCAAGTTCACGCCGGAGGGCGGCATGATCTGGCTGAAGACGGGCGTCCGTGATGGCGGCGTGCTCATCAGCGTGCGCGACAGCGGCATTGGCATCCCGTCGGAAGACCTGCCCCGCGTGTTCGAGCGTTTCTATCAGGTGGATAAGGCGCGCGGTCCGCAGCGCGGCACCGGCCTGGGACTCGCCATTGTGCGCGAAATCATACAGGCGCACGGTGGGCAGATTCAGGTTTATAGTGCCGGGGAACATCAGGGGACGACGTTTACCATCTGGCTGCCTTCCCCCAACCTCAGCACGATTATCTCGCGCCGCTGAGTGTCGGTCGGCAGCCAGCCGGGGTCGCGCCGTGAGGATCAGCGCAGGCGCAGGCTCTGCATCTGGACTTCGTCCATAGCGTCGATTGTGTCCTGCAGACTGGCGACCTCGTCCTGAATTTCCAGGCGGAGGCGCTGCGCGCGGGCGCTGTCGACTTCTTTCGTCCCTAAAAGCGACATCTGCGCATAGACGGTGCCGAGCGAAGCCAGCGTGCTTTCCAACTGGATTTTCGCACGCTCGATGCTGTTGCGGTTGGCTTCAAGGTTGGTGAGCTGCTGCTCAAGCTGGCGTAGCTGGCGTTCCAGCTCGTCGCGGACGGAAGCGTCCGTCGCGGCCTGGATGCGCGCTTTGACGCGCTCGATTTTGATCGGCACGGCTTTACGGTCGCGCTCGACGATGTCATTGCTCTCGAAGGCGTCGATGTGCTGAGCCAGATCATACATATGGCCGATCCAGGCGTTGATGTCTTCGACGGTCTGGCGCAGGCTGATCCGCATCGCGCCATCATGCCGCTTGGAGAGCTTAAGCATATCGCGGCGATATTCCAGGGCTTTACGCAGTTGCTCGCGGGAGCTTTGCAGCCGGATACGATTGAGATCGTACTGGCTTTCGAACTCGCGGGCCATTGCTTCCTGAGTTTCTTCCGGGTCGGTCAGCGTGGAGACGACGAGCGCGCCTTCCACCAGGCCACCCAGTACGAGCCAGAACCAGGGCTGCCAGTCGATGCCCAGCACCGTGATATCGCTGACGAACAGGAACAGGATCATGGTCACCAGCAGGGTGACGATGCTTTCCCAGCGGAGCAGGGCATTGGTTAGCAGCGTCCCGAAGACGCGTTGCCGCGCTTCATCACGCATGGGGGTCTTCCTTCGCGTCATTCATCAGGTCATTACCCTGATTTTACCAGAAGCCTTGGTTTGGCGGCGCACCGCGTGATCAGAAGCGCGTTAGAAAGCGCGGGACACACGGGCGCGGCTCGGGCGCAGGTTCCCAGGTTCCAGGGTGGCGACGGGGCGGGATGATCCCGCCCCTGTTGGTCTCGCAAATGGGATGGTCGAGGGCAGTCGCACGCGACCGGCTGTGCATGGCTGAGCGCTGATTAGCTCTCGCCACCGAGCAGACGGCGGCGGCGTTCGTCCAGCTGGCGCTCGACTTCGCCTACGCCGACAGCTTCTTCGATCTGATCTGAGACGGAGCGCGTCGCCATTTCCAGACGGGCGTCTTCGCGATCCAGACGGGCGCGGATCTGATCGGTCAGGCTGGTGATTTCGGCGTCGCCGGTGTTGGCGAGGTCGTCCAGGCTCTTGACCGTCTTGGTCATCAGCTTTTTGGTTTCGGCCAGTTCGAGCAGGGCGCGCAGGCGTTCGCGTTCCTGTTTGATGGTGGTCAGGCGGCCTTCCAGCTTGAGGCGCATATCGAGCATGCGCTGATACTGCTGTTCCTGGGCCTGCCACTGCTCGTAATATTCCTGGGCGAGTTCCTGCTTGGTGTTGAGCTCAGCCTGGGCAGCGGCGGCCAGGTCGTCCTTGCCCTTGAGGATCAACGTATCGATATCGCGGTCGAGCTTCTCCGCGGCATTGGCGAATTCTTCATACTTGCGCTTTAAGGTGCGCACCGTGCCGCCAACGGTGGCAGCGGAGTCTTCGAGCGCTTCCAGATTACGCTCGACCTGGCGAATATATTCATCCATCACGCTGAGCGAATTGCTCTCCAGCGCGCGATCCACCAGCCCGTGCATGTTGGCGCGGATGAGGGTGTTGATCTTCTCAAATAGTGATGGCATAGCTAGGCGGCTCCCTGTCCTTTTGAATGCCGATGTGAGTATGACATGATGCGATCAGTATAGCATGAGTGTCTGAGAGAGTCCAAAGCTCAGGCACCCGGCCGAAGGCTGCGCGTCGGGTAAAAGCTGCGGTGGCTCGTGGCCGTGTACAGGCGATAGGATACGTCAGCGTTCGGTCTCAGACGTGAGTTGCAATCGTGAGGGTATACGCAGTCTGAGGCCGCAGGGTTGCAGCCTCAGAAGAATTTTCGCTTTGATGCTGGTGCGAAGCCAGTTCAGGAGGTGACGTGCTGGCTGTGGGATGCGGGCTGGCTGGTCGTGGTCTCTTCGACAGGCGGCTGTTGTACCGGCAGCCGTACAGTGAACAGGCTGCCCCTATCCAGCGCGCTTTCGACGCTGCGACTGCCGCCATGTATCCGGACGATGCCATCGACGATGGCCAGACCAGTACCAGACCCCTGATCCTCGAAGTGCTCGCGGTTGACCTGATACAGCTCGCGCCAGATGTTCTCGATTTCTTCTTCAGGGATGCCGCGTCCCCAATCCTGGACGGTGAGCACGATTTCATCACCTTCGCTGTAGACGCACAGCTCCACACGGCCGTGATCCACGCTGAATTTGGCGGCGTTATCCAATAGCTCGCGGATGGCGATGGTCAGGAAGGTGGCATCACCGACGAAGGTCGGCAGATCGTCGGCGATGTCGAAGACGAACTCGCGCGGGCGCTGGTCCGGCTGGGCGATCTGGCGGTGGGCATCGGCGATGTAGGGTTTGATTTCTGAGATTGGCTGACGTCGCCAGGCATACGTCTTGGCGGCATCGCCCTCCTGAATTTCCAGCAGAGTGATGAAGTTCTCCACCAGGCGGCGCAGGCGATCGGCCCCACTGTTGACGCCCTTGAGGAAGGACATCACCTCGTCGGCGGACATGTTCTCCGTGTTGAACTCTTTGAGCATCTCCGCGTAGGCGACGACGAGTGTCAGCGGAGTGCGGAACTCATGGTTGAGCAGGGTCAGAATGCGCTTTTTCAGATCGCCCATCTGACTTTCCTGCACGCGTTTGATGTTGCGTTTGCGCTTGATCTGAGAGGCGACCGCGACCAGTAAATCCGGGGCATCGCAGGGTTTGGTCAGGTAGACATCTGCGCCCAGGCGGCTGCCCTTGTGCCGGTCGGTGCTGTCGCTGCGCGCCGTCAGGAAGATAAACGGCACGGTGACCCAGCGATCTTCCTTGCGTACTTCTTCGAGGAAGGTGTAGCCATCCATGTATGGCATCATGATGTCGGAGACAATGACGTCGGGCGGGTTATCCGAGTCCTGGTGCAACAGCTTCAGACCTTCGACACCGTTCGGGGCAGTCAGGACGCGGTAATCATCGAGTTCGAGAATATCCCGGAAACCCTCTAACAGATTTATCTCGTCCTCAACCACCAGCACGGTTGCTTTTTGATTCATAGCCGTCTTCTATCGGATTCTGCCGGTCAGGGTCACTCAGATTCAGTATAAGGGTGAATCAATGTAACCATTACATAAGAAATACTTGATTTATTGCGGAATCTGTCGGTGGATTGCGAGCAGATCGCCGAGCAGCGCATAGCCTGTTTCAAGGCGACCAGCTCCGGCACCGATCAGGGTGACGGGGCCGAGCAGGTCCGTCTGATAGGTGATCGCATTGGTCGCGCCGGAGACTTGCGCCAGCGGGTCGGTGAGGGGCAGGCGCAGCGGCGCGATGCGGGCACCAGACGGCGTGATTTCCGCGATGAGTTTGTAGCGCTCGCCAGCGGCGGCAGCAGCGTTAATCTGCGTGATAGTCAGATCGGTGATGCCCGTCACATCGAGCTGATCAAGGGTAAGCTGCTGATCGAACAGGGCTGCGGCCAGGATCATCGCTTTGGCGGCGGCGTCCCAGCCGCCCACATCGGCGGTCGGGTCGGCCTCCGCATAGCCGAGCCGCTGCGCTGTCGCCAGGGCGTCGGCATAGGGCTGGCCCTCTGCCATCTGCGTCAGCATGTAATTGGTCGTCCCGTTGAGGATGCCGCGCACGAAGTCGATGCGGCAGCCGGCCAGCGCTTCCTGCGCCAGCGCCAGCGCGGGCGTACCCGCCATAACGGTTCCCTCAAAGCGCAGGTGACGTCCGGCGCTGCGGGCGCGGGCGTGCAGATCGGCATAGTGCAGGGCGACCGGGCCTTTGTTCGCCAGGATGACGTGCATCCCCGCGTCGAAGGCGGCGCGGCAGTAATCAGTGGCTGGCTGAGCACTCTGCAGATCCGTCCAGCTAGCCTCCAGCAGCACGTCGGCATCACTGCGGGCGATGAGTTCCAGCGCGGGCAGATCACGCAGCAGGCCGGGGGTATCCGGGTAGGCGGTCAGGCTGCCGCCCGCGCTGGCTGTCAGCAGAGCGTCGAAGTCGAGGCCGTCAGGGTGCAGCAGCGTCCCGCGTGAACGTGTTGCCACACCGACGAGCAGCGGCCTGAAGCCGTAGCGCGTGCGCAGTTCATCGAGGCGATCGCGCAGTATCTCCGTGAAGCCCTGGCCTACAGTGCCGAAGCCGATCAGGACGAGTTTCATGGGTGTTTATCCTTTTTGGTGTGTGCAGTCCGAGGTCGCTGGTGATTGTAACCTCCACAGAGGCCAGACCGGGCAACCTCAAGGGTTTCCTCTGCCATTTTGGGCGGAATTATGTCACAATAAAACTAACGTCAAAATAGACAGTGCGCTACACGTTACGGTCGCTTAACTTTTATCTGGACAATTAAGACGGCCCTTGTTACAAGAATGTCCCTTTGTTGAATGGGCGACACCGCCCAGGGCTAATGTGACACGTTCCAGAGCGAGGTTTGGCGCGTATGGCATCCGAACGCCAGCAATCTGATCCGCCAGAAGCTGAACAAATCCAGGACGTCATCTTCAACGGTGACGGCGTCCAACTCGCCGGTCAGATCAACTACCCCACGGCTCCCACGCAGCCGGGCGAATTCCCGGTGATGTTCATCATCCAGCACGCGACATGTACATCACGCAGAGGTTATGACCACCTGGCGCGCATCGCTGCCGCGCACGGCATGGCGATCTTCCTGTGGGATAAGCGCGGTACCGGCGCGAGTGGCTCTGCCGGGAATGGCTCGGTGCTGGTCGATACGCTCAAGGCATACGAGACGGCGCTCAGCCAACCGGGGATCGATCGCCAGCGAGCGATCATCGTCGCGCAGAACGAAGGCTCACTGCTGCTGGGCGAAGCCTTTGATGATTTCAGCGCGATACAGCCGCCGCTCGGCGTGTTGCTGATTGGCAACATGCTCGATGAAGACGCCATCATCGCTATTGACCGTCCGGCGCATATCGTCATGAGCAAGAACGACTGGAACGCCTGGCAGACCTACGCCAGAGACGCGGCGGCGGCTCATGGTCGCATTGGCGGCTACCCGACGCAGTATTACGTTGCGCCCAATACCAACCGCCGCCTTATGTACAACAGCGGCGGCAGCTTTCATAATGGCGCGGCTCACAGCATCTCCGAATGGCTGGATACGCTATGCCCTCCTTCCGTGTAGATTTCAGCGAGCAGACCGCTATCGTCACTGGTGCCGGACAGGGCATCGGTGAGGCCATTGCTGTCGCACTGGCGCAGGCCGGGGCGGCCGTCGTCGTCAACGACCTCAACCCCGACCGGGCCGATACCGTCGCTGAGGCGATCATCGCAGCGGGCGGGCGAGCGCTGGCAGTCCGTGCGGATGTCAGCAACCGCTTTCAGGCGGCGGCGTTAATCGAGACGGCGCGCGAAGCCTATGGTCGTATACACATCCTGGTGAACGCCGCCGGGGTGTATAAGGATGAGCCTCTGGCCCGCATCGACGAATGGGATGTGCGCCGCCAGATCGAAGTCAACCTGACGGCCACCTTCTTCATGACGCAGCTACTGGGCCGGGTCATGGCGGATGAGGGCGGCGGTTGCATGGTCAATCTGGCCAGTGGTCACGCGCTGTACGGTAAACTGTCTGCCGCGTCGCCTTTTGTGGCGACCAAGGCAGGGATCATCGGGCTGACGCGCCAGGTCGCCCGGGAGCTGGCACCGCAGGGCATCCGCGTGAACGCCGTTTGCCCGGCCTTCGTCAGCGAGCCGGATATGCCCGCTTACGACTCACCCGCCAATGCGCTGGCCCGTATGGGCGATCCTGCCGAGGTCGCTGATGTGGTGCTGTTCCTGTGCAGCGATGCGGCGCGCTTCATCGTCGGGCAGGCGATCGCTATTGATGGTGGCGTGCTGTAAACTACCTGCCGAAACAAGGCCGAATATCACCAAATCTTAATCGTAACTCTCATCTGTTTTAGCAGCGGACGGTGTACACTAAACGCTGTCTCCCCCCAACTATGTCTGCCCATCAGGGCGTTATCGAAATGGAGAAAAATGAAGGGCTGGATTCTCTTCAAGCAGCGGCTGGAAGATATGCCACCGACCGTCTACGAGATCCCTCGTATGGTGGCGGCTGCGGCTGAACTGGGCATCGAGGTGACCGTCGTCACGCCGGAGCAACTCGAAATTATCGTGACACGGGACGACCGGAAGAGCATCCTGGTCGACGGCAAGGTGACGCCGTTGCCTGATTTTCTGCTACCACGTATGGGAGCCGGTACGACTTACTTCGCTCTGGCGATCATCCGCCATCTGGAGCGGCTGGGCGTGACCGTCCTCAATTCTTCCACGAGTATCGAAACCGTGCGCGATAAGCTGTTCACACAGCAGATCCTGGCCGCGAGTAACCTGCCCGTCCCTAATACGATGTTCGCCAAATTCCCGGTCGATGTCGATCTTGTCGAGCGCACGCTGGGCTTCCCGGTTGTGCTGAAGACGCTCTCCGGCTCGCAGGGATCGGGCGTGTATCTTTCCGAAAACCGCAAGAACTTCGAAGATCTGACGACCCTGATTGAATCGACCAAACCGGGCGCGAACATCATCCTGCAGGAGTTCATCGCTGACAGCCGTGGCCGTGACCTGCGCGTGTTCGTCGTGGGTGGCCGGACCGTGGCCTGTATGCAGCGCAGCGCGTCTGATGGCGGCTTCCGGGCGAATGTGGCCCGGGGCGGCACGACGTCGCCGTATCCGCTGACGCCGCAGATCGAACTGCTGGCGCTGGAATCAGCGCGCATCCTGGGACTGGATATTGCCGGGGTTGATCTACTGTTTGATGGCGATCACTTCAAAATCTGCGAGGTCAACTCATCGCCGCACTTCAAAGGGCTTGAAGCTGCCCATCCTGAACTTAACATCGCTGAAGAGATATACCGCTACGTGCGGGCGCGCCTGGGTCGCTTCGACCTGATCGAACCGGCGGCGACGGTCGAAACACCCCCTGGCATCCAGAACGGTGTGCATCTGGTGCCGGATACCACCATCTAAATCACGACTCAACGAAAAACGCTGTCTGGTGTCCCCGCGATCGTCTCGTGGGGACACTGCTTTTTAAATGCGGGTGAGCGCCTTCTCGTAGGCGGAGAGCGTCTCGCGGGCAGTCTTGCGCCATGAATACTGCGAAGCGCAGGCACGCCCCTGGTTGACCATCGCATCTCTGAAGGGTTTTTGCAGCAACAGCGCGAGGATCGCCCCCGCCATGCTGCGCGCATTATCCACCAGGTAGGCCCCATCCCCCAGAATTTCATCGGCGTGGATGGCTTCCCACGCGACGACCGGCGTGCCGCTGGACATGGCTTCCAGCGGTTGCATGCCGAACCCCTCATACATGCTCGGATAGACGAAAACGCTGGCCAGCCGATAGAGGGCGGGTTTGTCTTCCTCGTCCACGTAGCCGATCCAGCGCACCAGATCGCTGATGCCCAGCTCATCGGCGATGCGCCGCAAATTCGGGAAGAGTGGCTGTCGCCACTTAGGCTCGCGGCCAGCGATCACCAGCGGGATCTGCGTGCCCTCGGCTCTGGCGATGAATGTGTATGCTTCTAACAGTTCGCTGACCTGTTTGCGCCGGTCGAAGCCGCCCAGATACAGCACAAACTCTGGCGGCAGGTCGTATCTGCGGCGGACTTCGGCGTCATGATCGCTGCCGACCTGCGGATGAAAGCGTTGATCCGGCGCGAGATAGGTCGCCGTGATGCGCTTTGAGGGGATATCCAGATAGCGCTCGATATCGATGGCGGAGGTATGGCTCAGCGTGATGATGTGGCGTGCGCCCTGGGTGGCGGTACTCACCAGCGAGAGATACAGCCGGTTGAAGACGCCCATCGCGTATTCCGGGTATAGCACCGGGATAATATCCAGCACACTGACGACCAGCGGCAGCTTTGAACTCAGGGGCGGGCCCCAGTAGGGGACGTGGGCCAGGTCTGCGCCGCTGCGTGCGGCCAGCCGGGGGAAGGTGCGCTGCTCGAACCAGACTTTGCCCCAGCGGGATGCCCGGCCCCCCTGCCCGGCTGTCAGCACCTGCACACCGTCGGGCAGGTCGTCGGGCGGGGTGATATGCGCCGGCAGGATCAGCGTCAGGATGAGCGACGGCTCCGCCCGGCGCAGGGCGGGTACGAGCTGACGCAGGTACTGGCCGCTGCCGGTATCCAGCCGATCCCAGAACCAGCCGTTAAGGGCGATGTGCATAAGGTTGGGTGTGTCTCCTCAGGTGGGGCGGATACGTCAGCGCGTGTTCGCTTCGATCTGACGCTGCATCATTACTTCATAGAGCGTGCGTGCCTTGACCGCTTCGCCAAAGACAGCCACGCCGCTGTTCAGAAAGATCAGGCCGAGCGTGCCGCGCAGCAGCCAGCCTTTGCCCTTGCCCTTGCGGATGGCCGCGTGCCCCGTCAGGCTGACGCCCAGGCCGATCAGCAGCAGCCCCAGCGGTGAAAGGCGGTTCCATTTTTCGTACTGGTTGTTCATGTCCTGCATGTGTGCTTCTCCGATTTCAGGTGATTATGAGACAGTGTACGCGCCGCGTCCGGGCGATTTACTTACCAATCTGGTTTGAGTGCGGATACGATCGGCTGATAGTAGCCGCTGTCTTTGGGCATGTGCCAGGTGATATTGTTCAGGCCCTGCTGCAGCAGGATTTCTTCCAGGTCGTCGCGCTGCCAGGCGCGCAGCCGGGTCGTGAGCTGGGTCGTCTGCCACTCGTTACCAACCTGACGCAGGATGAACTGCTCCATCGCGTAGGTCTGGTGATTGTCGTCCCAATTCCATAGCTGGAAGGTGACGCGGCGGCCGTTGGGCGTTTCGCTGGCGATAGGCTCCGTACTGCGCGGCGGCAGCATCACCAGACGATCATAATCGCGCAGGCTGAGCATCAGCAAACCCCCCGATTTTAGCTGGAGCAGCATACTCGTCAGGGCTTTGCGCAGGTCGGTGTCCGTCAGGAAGTGCGCGATAGAGTTATCAGCGCTGAGCACGACATCGTAAGTTTTGGTGACGCGCGGCGGCTGCAGCAGATTAGCGACCTCGAAGGTGGGCCGCACAGGCACGTCAAAGTGATCAACGTTCTGTCGTGCCTGGGCGATGGCGTCCGGGCTGATATCGGTGCCATGCACGCGATAGCCCTTCGTCGCCAGGCCAATGGCCTGCGTACCAATACCGCAGGTGACATCCAGGACGGTTGTTGTTTCAGCGCTCGGCAGCGATTGCAATCGCTCGATCATGGCCGCCAGAACGTCCGCCTGTCTTCCCACCGACCGCTGCCAATCCTGGAAGATGGCGGTGTATTCCGGGGCGAACGCATTGTAGAAGGCGGTAACGGAATCCGTCATGAGTTTGTCCTTGCGTGTTAATCTGGCGTCATTATACCCGTCGCGCTCTTTTATGACAGCGCTCAGGTGGCCTATGTTATGGCCTATATGGCGGCTCATGGCGTTCTCAGCCGGGCCTCATGACGGCAAAAGCGCCGCCTGCTAGGCTCAGGCGTGTATTCGTGATCCATCCAGGAGAGATGATTTCATGCCCGCAGTAGGTGAGATGGCCCCCGATTTTGAACTGCCGAATCAAGACGGCGAGATGGTCAGGCTAAGTGATTTCCGGGGTAAGCGTGTGATCCTGTTCGCCTATCCCAAGGCCGGGACGAGCGGCTGCACGACGCAGGCCTGCGGCTTCCGCGATGCCTACCCGAAAATTGAAGCGGCCAATACGGTTGTTCTGGGCATCAGCCCTGACGAGCCGAAGGCCAACAAGAAGTGGAAAGATAAAGAGAAGCTGCCCTACGATCTGCTGAGCGATACCGAGCATCAGGTACTGGAAGCGTGGGATGCCTGGGGCGAAAAATCCATGTACGGCAAGACGTACTTCGGCGCTATACGCTCGCACTGGATCATCGATGAGAACGGCGTCATCATCGACGCGCAGAACAAGATCAGCCCCGCCAACAGCATCGAGACCGCGCTCAAGAAGCTGGAACTGGCATAGATCGCTGATCGTGCTGTGATGTCCGATAAGCTCAGCCACTATCTGAGCGACTGGCAGCTCACCAGCCCGCATCTGATCGCCCGGACGCCGACCAGCCACGTCTACGCGGTCAATCAGGCGGGGGTGACGGTCGTGCTCAAGGTGCTGACACCGATCGGCATCGCTGACGAAACGGGCGGTGCGGCTGCGCTTGTGCACTTCAACGGCCGGGGGGCGGTGCGGCTGCTGCGCCACGATGCAGGCGCGCATCTGCTGGAATATGCCCCCGGTGATGATCTGGTGCCAATGGTGGCTGCCGGGGATGACGATCAGGCGACGCGGACGCTGGCGCAGGTCCTTAACGCGCTGCACCAGGTGGATAATCCGCCACCGGTGGGTCTGACGTCGCTGCGCCGCCGTTTCGCCTCACTCTTCAAGCGTGCTGCTGAGGATGAGCAGGCCGGTCGGGACAGTCTGATGGTGCGCGCTGCCGCGATCGCTGAGGGATTGCTTGCACAGCCCCATGCAATCTGCGTGCTGCATGGCGATATGCATCATGCCAACGTGCGCCACAAACCGGGTCGCGGCTGGCTGGCGATTGACCCAAAAGGACTGGAGGGCGAGCGCACCTTCGACGCAGCCAATATCTTCTGCAACCCGGACATGCCCGACTTCATCCTGAACGAAGCGCGTCTGCTGCGCCGAGTGGCGATCCTGTCTGCTGAGCTGGGTATCGAGGCCGAGCGCATCCTGGCCTATACCTACGCCTATGCCGCTCTGAGTGCCTGCTGGTCGCTCGAAGATGGCGATGATCCGGCCATCGCGCTGGGGATCGCCCGCCTGATCGAGCCGCACATCATCCGCTAGCGGCGCGAAGTACAGCATCGTGCGCGCGTCGTCCAGCTTGCGTGGTAGGCTGTCGATCCAGCCGAAGCACAGCGCCTCCTCAACGGCCTCATCGAAATCGACATAGGGTTCGCCCTTGGATGGAGTTCTCTGGCGGCTGTGCGGACATCGGCGGCCCCTGTTGTGATATATGGGGTGATCGTAACCCAATGCTGCTTAACTCAAACGTAACTCCGCCGGACGCGCTCCATAAGCGCGATGAGGGTATCGGCGGTGTAGGGGTATTCATTCATGCGATAGGCGAGCGTGGCGAAGGCCATACCCATCGCATAATCATAGCGCGGACCGGCAGGCTCTTCACCGACGATAGCCAGATTGGCCCCCGGCAGCGTCAGACCGTCATACATCAGTTCCAGCAGCGCACCCGCACAGTAGAACGCCCAAACGGGCAGCGGTCGCTGATGCAGGGTGCGTTTCTGTCGGGCGCTGCGCCAGTTGAAGAGCGTGCGGGCGTCCAGATCGGGCACGACCAGCACATAACGCCCTTCTGACGCGGGGTCGGCGGCGAGCCACATCTCGCGCCCCGGCACTTCGAGCGTGAGTTGGGGGCTGGTGTTAAACGCCTCCGTGAAGCCGGTCAGCAGCCGCAGCGGTGGATTCGTCATGGGAGCAGCGGACTTTCTGGTGTGTTTCTCTGCCTCTAGTGTAGCAGATGCTGTCTGGCTGCGCCCGGCGAGTCGGGGCCGTGGATTGTGGCATTAATCGTGATGGCCGTTATGCTGCGCGTTGCCTGCCGCATCGGGATCATGCAGGGCGTGCAGCAGCGCTTCAAGGCTGGCGTGCTGGCTGTGCTGATCGTCGCGGTGCAGGTGCCAGACGAGTTGGTCGGCACTGCCGTGAACGTCGATGGTGGCGTCGGGCGGTGTGCCGTTATGGGCGATCTCAAAGCCGGCTCGCTCCAGGGCGCGCCGCGTCCAGATGTGTGGGACGCCGCTGCCGTTGACCTTCACCAGGCTGCCGCCGGCTCGGTTGAGATGGAAGGTGCCGGACTGTCGATCGAAGTGGACGCCTTCTCCCTGGAAAGCGGCTTCAAACGCGCCGCTGAGCACGAGGTCTTCCGGCGTTCCCGTGAGGATCTGGCCGCTGGCCAGCAGCCAGAGCGCGTCGGCGGTGCGCAGCGCCAGGTCGAGGTCATGCGTCGAGAGCAGGATAGATCGGCCTGTGCTGTGCGCCAGATGCCGCAGCAGGTGCATGATCTCTACACGGCGCGGCAGATCGAGGAAGGCCGTCGGTTCGTCGAGGATGATCAGGTCGGATTCCTGAGCCAGTGCGCGGGCGATCATCAGCTTCTGGCGCTGGCCATCGCTGAGTTCCATCACGGGGTGGTCGGCCAGGTCGAGCGCGTCAACGGCTTCGATCGCCCAGCGGACGACGGCGGCATCATGCTTTGAAAGCCGCCCGGCCCAATCCGTATAGGGATGACGCCCCAGAGCGACCAGGGCGTAGCCGTTCATCAGGCCGAGGTTAGGCCGTTCCGTCAGCACGACGCTGAGGCGGCGGGCCAGTGCGCGTGCCTTCAGGCGGTGGACGTCCTCGCCGCCAAGCAGGACCTGCCCGTCAAGCGCGGGCTGCATCCCGGCCAGCGTGCGCAGCAGCGTCGATTTGCCAGCGCCATTTGGCCCTAGCAGACCGACCAGCGCGCCCGGCCGCAGTTCCAGATTAAGCGCCTGAGCGATGGTGATCGGCGTTTTGCGCACAGGGCGATAGCCGATGCTCAGATCGTGGGTGACAAGCAGGGGCTTGCTCATTAGGCGAACGTCCTCTTCAGATTGCGCTGGCGCAGGATCACCAGCATGACGACTGGCGCGCCAATCAGCGCGGTGACGGCGTTCAACGGCAGCAGCACAGCCTGACCGGGCACTTCAGCGATCAGCGCGGCGATCAGGGCGACCAGCCCGCCCATCAGGATCGTGCCGGGTACCAGCAGCCGGTGATCGGAGGTGTGCAGCAGGCTGCGGCACAGATGCGGCACCGCCAGCCCGATGAAGCCAATCGGCCCGCAGAAGGCGGTCACGGCACCCGCCAGCAGCGCCGTTGCCAGGATGATCGCCAGCCGCGTCAGTTGGATGTTGAGTCCCAGGCTGCGGGCGTAATCCTCACCGAGCAGCAGCGCATTGAGCGATTTGATCAGCAGCAGCGCGATGCTCAGGCCGATGAGGACCGCGCCCGCGAGGATCGGCAGTTGATCCCAGGTGACGCCGCCGAAGCTGCCAAACGTCCAGTTGATGTACGCCTGGATACGCTCCGGCACGGCGAAGAACAGCAGCAGGCTGACCAGCGCCGACACCAGATAGCCGAACATCAGGCCCAGGATGAGCAGCGTCATACTGCTATCGACGCGGCGGGCAGCGGCCAGCACGATCAGCAGCGTCAGGCTCGCGCCCAGGGCGGCGGCCAGCACCAGCAGCAGATCGCCCGTCAGCCCCAGGCCGGCCAGCAGCACGCCGCCGACCGTCCCCACCGAGAGCACCACCAGCGCGACGCCCAGGCTCGCGCCGGAACTGATCCCCAGGACGAACGGCCCCGCCAGCGGATTACGGAAGAAGGTCTGCATCAGCAGGCCGCTGACGCCGAGCGCAGCGCCAGCCAGCATGGCCGTCAGCGCTTTGGGCAGGCGGAACTTAAGGATGATATTCGTCCAGGCGGTGCGCTCGGCTTCGCCACCGAGCAGCACGCCGATGATCTGCTCGAGGGGGATAGTCACGGAGCCGATGGCCAGCACCAGCAGGAAGGCCCCCATCAGGCCGAAGACCAGCACCAGTAACAGCGCCGGACGCAGCCCCAGATCAAGGCGCGTCGCACTCAGCGCGGCGGATGATGCTGTGCTTGTGTTCTGCTGAGGGACAGGCTTGAAATCAAACTGGCTCATAGATGTTTCCTGAATCGGGCGGCTTTACGGGCCGCCCCGATCAAATAGCCGTACGCTGATCAGCTCAGGCGGCGGAAAAAGACGAACTCGTGGTCCGGCAGCAGCTCCGGATGGAAGATGGCGATCAGGTCGAGCAGGATTAACTGCGGCTGAATGACACCCAGTTCAAAGTAGTTGTTGCCGCCGTTCTCATTGACGCTCAGGTCGTTGTTCCAGACTTCGCCCGTTTGGTAAGGGGCGAAATCAGCGTAGCGGCTGTCCTGGGCGACGAGATCCGCCAGCGAGGCGACGCCGAAGGCGTTCAGCAGCCAGATGTCAGCATCCAGCCCACCCTCATAGACGACCTCAAACGCCAGCAGGGTGCTGTCTTCCGGTGCGAGATCCACCAGGGCGATCCGCCCGCCTGCATCACGGGTGAGCTGGCCGGCGTAGGTCTCGCCACCGGGGATCGTCCAGGCTTCGGTGAAAGTCAGGAATGTGTTCCACAGGACGCGGGGCTGCTCGTCTTCCGGGATATCGGAGGCCAGGGCGACGGCGTCTTCATAGGCGCTGACGGTCGCCTCAAAGTTGGCGTTTGCGTCGGCTTCCGCATTGTAGAAGAGCGCGGTGTACTTCAGCCATTCGGCGCGGCCCAGCGGCGATGATTCGAGATATTCCGTGTTGACTGCCGCCGCAATGCCGGATTCCTGAAGCAGCACCAGCCGATCGCGGTCGAAGTCATCTGTCATGATGAGGTCGGGGTCAGTATCCAGCGCCAGCTCGACGTTGAAGGCGAAGTTGGGCGAGACTTCCACCAGGGTATCGGCGGCGATCAGCTCGCGGACTTCCGGCGCGTTTACGTAAAGGAAGCTATCCATGCCGACCAGCCTATCCAGCAGGCCCAGTTCCAGCAAGTGAACTGTCTGCGTGGTGGAGAGCGTAACGGTGCGGCCAGTCGGTATTTCGATGATCTGCGCGCCTTCCGGTATCTCGGTTTCGTCGGGCGCTGGCGTGCCACACTGAAGCAGCACGTAATCGAAGCTGTCGCCCTGGCCGCCAGTCACGCTGACGATCTTGTAATGGTTGGCGTATTCAACGCTGAAGTTTTCGGCATAGGTCACGCTGATTTTATCCGGGAAATAATCCACATCCGGGTCAAAATCGGTGACGCAATCGGCCGTGAGATTGGCGGCGACCTGGGCAGCAGTTGGTGCGCTGATGCCCAATCCAAGCAGCCCGATTGTTAGCAGGCCGCAGATGGCAGTGATGAAACGGTTCATGCAGATCTCCTTGGATCAACAGCAAACGTTGAACAGAACGTAGGCTGACCCGTGCGAAAGGCAAACGATAGCAGACCGTCGGAGACCGTCGGTGCGGCAGCCTGAAGATCGTGTTGTGGCTGATCCGTCTGGCGACGTGCATGACGCCGGGATGATGCAACCGGGCACATCATCACCGGATGGACGTAAAAACCCGCCGGGGAGCGGGTGCGGGGGTGAGATAATCCACCTGTCCACGCTCGTTTCCCTTTTTCGCGAAGGTCAAGTACGAGCTAAGTCAGAGGCAGGCATTCGGGCTTCTGGCGGTTTGCCAGTTACCGTTGCGCGACAGCGCCGGACTTGCACCGGCTTTCCCTCTTGTGTGCCGAACATCCGGGTTCTGGCACACCTCTGCCTTAGAGTTATTGATGTAAGCAGCATAGCACGCGGCCCGGGGGCTGTCAATATGAACAGAACATGAGTCGGCGGGTTGGGCTGCTCAGGCAGCTGATAGCGAACGCTCACGGATTTCGGTTGCACCGCCTGTGGTCTCGGCAGTATAGTTGAAATGAAATGCACTCATGGCGTCGCTGGCGAAGGGCCATCTCCCCATTGGCGGACCCGCACCGGGCGCGCCGCTGCTCACAGTAGAACGGAGCCATTATGTTTGACAACGTCGGGCAGGTGACAACAGCACTGGCAGGACAGAACTACATCGCAACCGAAGAGATTTCCACCGTTGTGTATCTGGCCAGTAAGCTTGGTAAACCGCTGCTCGCAGAAGGCCCCGCCGGGGTGGGTAAGACAGAACTGGCGAAAGCCTGGGCCGGGGCGACGAACATGCCCCTCATCCGACTGCAATGTTACGAAGGCCTGGATGAGAGCAAGGCACTTTACGAGTGGGAATACGCCAAACAGATGCTCTACACGCAACTGCTGCGCGACAAACTCAGTGAGATCCTCAACATGGCGGAGACGCTCTCCGCTGCTGCGGATCGGCTGGCTCAGGAAGATGAAGTCTTCTTCAGCGAGCGCTTTCTGCTGGCGCGCCCGCTGCTGCGGGCCATCATCAGCGATGTGCCCGTCGTCCTGCTGATCGATGAGATCGACCGGGCTGACGCCGAGTTCGAGGCCTTTTTGCTGGAAATTCTGTCGGATTTTCAGGTATCGGTGCCAGAACTGGGCACGATCGTTGCGCGGCATCGTCCGGTCGTGCTGCTGACGAGCAACAACACCCGCGAACTCTCCGAAGCGCTGAAGCGGCGCTGTCTGTACCTGTTCGTGGATTACCCCACGCATGAATCTGAGCTGAACATCGTCCGCAGCCGCGTGCCGGAGATGAGTCAGAAGCTGGCCAGTGAAGCCGTTCAGGTCGTGCAGAGCCTGCGCGGGCTTGATCTGAAGAAGAACCCCAGCGTCAGCGAGACGATTGACTGGGCCAAAGCACTGGTCATGCTAAACGCGGATTCCATTGATACGCACACGCTGGAAACAACGCTGACCGTCCTGCTCAAGCACGAAAGTGACGTTCAGAAGGCGCGTCGGGCGCTGCAGCGCAGTCGCAGCGAAGGCGGCGATGATGATCTGCGTGGCCGAGGCAGCCGGGGGTTCGGGAGCGCGCCTCGCCGCAATCCCTGGAATTAGCTTTATCGCAGTTCAGCCGGGGTACCGGGCAGTGCCCCTACAGGCGGCACTTCTTCTCTGATTAAGGCAGCAGGCCGAGCTGTGCCCAGTACTTACGGGCGGCGACAAAGGCCGGACGATTGAGGCCGAGGTGCTGAATGGTCGTCCGTCCGGTCGGGCTGAGGCCGATCAGGTGGGTGTATTGAGCATCCCATTGAAAGTGCTGCGTCCACACCTGCGTGCGCGGATTGAACAGCGGCGCGAGCTGGCCGGTATCCGGGTCGACAGCGTCGATGCGATCCCCTTTGCTGATATTACAGCGCGCTTCGGCCAGACACAGGTTGTTGAGATGTGTCTGGCCGCCTTTTGCGACCGGGAGGATATGATCGATGTGCATAAAGACGCCGATGATTTCCGGCGCGTGGGAGTATTCGCAGCGGTAGTTGGCGCGGCGGCGTACCGCGCGGCGCATACTCGCGCTGATCATACCTCATCTTGCCAGGTGGGGCTGAGGTAAATGGTGTAATCCATGCCGCGATGTTTCATCTCGACCAGCGCTTTTGAGCGGGCCAGCATGTACTTATCGGCCAGTTCCATGAGCTGATCAGCGCGGCGCTGGATTGTGGGCGTCGCGTGCTCATCGAGCTGGGCCAGCCACCGCCGCAGCTGGCGCTGCTGCTCGTGGCTGAGCTGCAGGCGCGCCATATGAACCAGTTGCAGATCGCTGAGGTCGCTCAAAGGGAGCGCGTCGATTTCCTCGACGCTCAGACGTTCAACCGGGAATGGAAGCGGGGCCTGTGGCTGATTCATGAGTATGTCTCGGTTTCCTCTATACGGATGTCCTGGTGGACAACCCCATTATCAGGCGTAAACGGGCTGGATGTCAAACCTGGGGGATGGTGCTAGTTCGGGCTGGGGCCGGCTGGTGTATCGTCATCTGGCGGCGTCTTCCAGGTGATGCGCCCGGCGGCGTTGGCTTTGGCCTGGGCGTTGCGCTCCACCTGAAGCGCCATCTGATTGATGTGGTAGCTGATCTGATAGAGCGCGTCGGCAGCCTGATCGCGTCGGCGCTCCGGCAGGCGCGTATCATCGACGGCTTCGCGGCAGCGCTGGCCGGACGCAGCGAATAACTCCAGCATGTGCGCGCCGATGGTGGTGTCGTCTGTCAGTTCATAATAGCGGACGAGTTCATACCAGCTAAAGACGTAATCCCAGAAGATTTTATCGAGCAGGTAGGCGTGTTTCGGCTGCGAGAAATCGACCTGTTCGTAAAGCCCGATGATCTTGTCTTCGATCGCACGGCGCTGCGTGCCGGGGTTGAAGTCGTGCAGCATTGAGGGGTGTCCTGGCGCTAACAACACATCATAACCAGACTGTATCCTAACGTGACAAACCGTGCTTGCCAACCGCTGGCTAGCTCCGGCGCATGTGGTATGATTGCCCCGTGCTGACCATGACTGATTTCAGGTAGAACATGCAGCGTTTCGGACAGGTAGGGATTGCCATTGGCGCGCTTGGTATCGTGCTGGCCCTGATTGGCCTGTTCCCCGGTCTGACAGGCGTACCGGATACGCCCGGTATCGGGCTGGTCCAGGTCGCACTGCTGCTGGTCGGTGAGGCGCTGCTGACTTTCGGCGCGCTGATCTACGTCAAGTTCACATTCTATCTGGGACGCCCATCTAACCTGGCACAGCAGATTGGCGTCCGGCTGGTGCTGACCGGCCTGGTGTTTACGGCCCTCTCCGGCCTATCGGATATTCTCGGCTTCGGGTCCCATCTGCGCACGGAGACGACCGATATCTTCTTCGGTAGATTGCAGGCATTCGGCATGCTGTTCAGCCTGCTGTTGTCCTCGATCGGCGTGCTGCTGTACGCGCTAAGCGGCGAACCTCTGCCCGACCTGACGCGCACGCAGGAGATGGCCGTCTTAAATATCGTCCCCAGCGATGAGAAGACCACCGCGCCGGCCCCCTCATCTTCATGAGGCTGTTTGATACAGTGCGGCGTAGTGCGGCGGGGTTGCCCCCGGCACATCGCCCTGAGCTGTGCTACAATCTAGCACAAACGTTCACATCGTATACAGTCGAGACGTAAGCTATGGCGAAAGCGCGCAAAAAATACGTCTGCCAGAACTGCGGCTGGCAGGGTGCCCGTATGATGGGCCGCTGCCCGAACTGCGGCGAATTTGGCACCATTGAAGAAGAGATCGAGGCGGCACCGGTCAAGGTGTCGGCGCGAGCGGCCAGCCGACAGATTGCCGGGGTGCCGCGCAGCCAGCCCACCCGCCTGACGGAAGTCGATACTCAGCAGGAGGACCGCGTCGTCGTGCCCATCACGGAGTTCAACCGGGTGCTGGGGGGTGGTCTGGTGCCGGGGAGCATCAGCCTGCTCGGTGGTGAACCCGGTGCGGGTAAGAGCACGCTGCTGCTGCAGGTCGCCGCGCTGCTGGCGGAGATCTACGGGCGGGTGCTGTACGTCAGCGGTGAGGAGAGCGCGCGCCAGATCAAGATGCGCGCCGAGCGTCTGCGGCTGAACGCTGACGAACTCTTCCTGCTGACGGAGACCAACCTGGGCACCATCCTTGAGCACGTCAGCGAGATTCAGCCGCGCGTGCTGATCGTCGACAGCATCCAGACGACCTACACCGAAGAAATTGACAGTTCGCCAGGGCTGGTGAGCCAGGTGCGCGAGTGCGCCAGCCGCCTGCAGAGCCTGGCGAAGACGACCGGCGTCAGCGTCTTTTTGATCGGGCACGTTACGAAAGAGGGCAGCATCGCCGGGCCGCGCGTCCTGGAGCATATTGTCGATACCGTCCTCTATCTGGAAGGCGACCCCTTCCAGGCGTTTCGCTTGCTGCGCAGCGTCAAGAACCGCTTCGGCGCGACCAGCGAAGTCGGCGTGTTTGAGATGGTCGGTAGCGGCATGGTGGAAGTCCCCAACCCCAGCGAGGCTTTCCTCGCGGAGCGCGTGGTCAACGCGCCGGGCAGTGCCATCGCCGTGACGATGGAAGGCACGCGCCCGCTTCTCGTCGAAGTGCAGGCGCTGACCAGCCTGACAGCCTTCGGTAATGCGCGGCGCACCCCCAACGGCGTCGACATCAACCGGCTGCTGCTGGTCGGTGCGGTGTTGAGTAAGCGCGCTGGCTTCAAACTGTATGAGCAGGATATCTTCGTCAACGTGGTTGGCGGCCTCAAGGTGAGCGAGCCAGCCAGCGATCTGGCGATGGCGATGGCGATTGCTTCCAGCTATGCCGATAAGCCCATCCCGGCGGATGTGGCCATCATTGGTGAGGTGGGCCTGAGCGGTGAGGTGCGCACCGTCAATCAGATCGGCATGCGCCTCAACGAAGCGGCCAAGATCGGCTTCAAGCGAGTGCTGCTGCCGCGCATGCGCCGCAAGCTGGAAGACGTCCCGACCGGCCTCAAGCTGATCCCTGTGCGCAGCATCGCGGAGGCGCTGCAGGCGGTCATGCCCTAGCCGCTGACGGCACTCACGCGGTCGCGCTGCCATCCCGATAGCGAGAAATCTGCATCTGACCGGCCCGTTCTGGCGTCATCTGGCGTGGAGCGGGCTGTAAATCCCGCTAAAATGCCCCCAAAGTGGACGGATTTCCCGGTGTGCCTTTAGTTTCGTGGTATAGGGCGCTGTGCTATACTGCACATTATGCGAGACGAAGGTTTGCCCATCGAATCAGAATCGGTTGCTCCGGAGTGGTTGCGCGAGATGCAGTCCCGTGGGTGGGACGCCCCGCTGCGACTCTTCCTCGATGTGGCAGAACCGGTCGGCCCGCTGGCGGCCCAGTTATTCTGGGTGATGCAGCCGGCCAGCCGTCTGATGGGTTGGGAACACATGATGGGGGATCTGGCAAACAGCCTGGAGACGCCTGAAGGCATCGCCGCGCTGCGCCGTTATCTGGACGCCCCCGACCCTGAATCAGACCCCGACGGCTCGTAAAAAAGGTTACCCGGGGTGGTGACGCCCCCATATGGATTTCATTCATCGCACCACAGGAGCGCACTGTGGCGACTGAACTACAGGTTCTGGCTTTGCTTGTTGTGCTGGTGGCGTTCGTCGTGACGCTGCTGGTGCGCCGCCGCCGTCCGACACCGCTGCGTCCGATCGACGCTTACAAGGTCGCGCCGACACTGGCTGCGGCCAGCATCGAGGCCGGGCAGCCGCTGCATATCGGCCTGGGCGGGATCGGCCCTGGCGAAAACGATACGGTGCTGGCGCTGGTCGCGGCGGAAGTCGCCTATTACACCAGCCTGCCGGCGACTGTGGGTGATGTCTCCCCGATTTACACCACCTCTCAGACGGAAATGATACCGCTGGCTGTCGATACGTTGCAGCGCGCTTACAACGCGCGTCACATGCTGGAGGGCTACCATCCGGTGAACGTCCGCTGGTATCCGAGCGGGCAGCGCGCGCTGGCCTATGCCGGGGCAGTCAGTACGCTGCCGGGCGATGATCGGCTGGCGAGCAACGTGCTGATTGGTCGCTTCGGGCCGGAGCTTGCGCTCATGCTCGACGCCAGCGAGCGCTATAACGTGCCCAGCATCGCCTACAGTACGGAACTAACCGGGCAGGCGGTCGCCTACGCGCTGGCCGACCATGCCCTCATCGGTGATGAGGTCTACAACGCCGGGGCATATCTCAGCGGGCGCGCCAATCTGACGAACCGCAGCCTGACGCTTGATCTGCTGCGCTGGGTGCTGGTGTTCGTGATGTTTGTCCTGTTCCTGATTAATCTCATCCAGCAGGCGGGGGGCTAGCCGATGCGCGTGCGTTCGGGGGTTGTTTTATATGCCACCATCGTCATAGCGACCGGCCTGCTGACGCTGGTCGGTTTGCTGGTTGGCGATGGACTCGGCCTGTTGAGCCAGCTGGCAGAGCCAGTGCGCGGCGTCACCGCGCTGCTGGTGCGGCTGGTGGTGCTGGTGGTCGCGTTCACGCTGCTGATCGGCGTGTTCAACCTGTTTTACGTTCACGTCACGCGGTTGGTGCGCGGGCGCAGCCTGAGTGCCCGTCTGACGAGCATGGTGCTGCTGCTGAGCTTTGTGCTGGCGCTGGTGCTGTGGGTCTACACGCCGGAGTCGCGCGTGCTGCTGCAGGAGACGCAGGTCGCGATCGAGTCTTCGCTGGCGGCGCTGATCTGTTTTGCGCTGGTGTTCGGCGCGCTGCGGGTACTGCGTCGTCGCCTGACGTGGCCGCTGCTGTTGTTCTTGTTGGGCATGTTGGTGGTGCTGGTGGCAGCGCTGCCGCTGCCCGCGTTAGCGCCGCTTTCCCCGATATTTGACTGGTTGGTTACGGTGCCGGTCGGGGCGGGTGCGCGCGGTATACTTTTAGGAATAGCGCTGGCGACCCTGGTTGTCGGCCTGCGCGTGGTGATTGGTCAGGATCGCACCTATGGCGACTGATGACCGCTGCTCGGGCATCTTCCTTGACCGGCCTGATGGATTGTGAGCGACGATGAGTAACGACGACTTCCGCAACACGCCACCCGGCGATGAACAACCCGATGATGAGTTCGATTTCTCTGAAGAGGATTTTTTCTCCGAAGAAGGCGACTTAGAGGGTGAAGATCTGCCCGGTAATCTCTTCGACCGCGTGTACGATGACGTTTACGACGATATGTTCGCTGAGATGGACGATGATGACGATCCGCAGGCAGATGACGCGGAGGATCTCGATTGGCTGGGCGGTGACGACGAAGAATCGGACGATGCCGAGCTTTTCAATACGGACTGGCTGAGGGCGACCGGCCTCGGTGCTGAGAGCCAGGAAGAAGACTTTGGCGAGTTCGACTTCGAGGAAGACTTCGAGGAAGAAGACGAAGAATCAGCGGTAGCCGGTGGCGTCGCGGGTGAAATGCTGCATGGCCAGCGTGCGGAATCCTTCGAGGCACAGCTCGACGCGGCTGAAGAAGCTGAGTTCGGCGACGAGGATGCCCTGCTCGATTGGATGTCCAGGCCAGAAGATGATGCAGAAGCGCCTGCCGAGGCGGATACATTCGATGAGATGGATGACGAGCTGGCGGCAGCGCTGGCTGATATGCCCGTGATCGATGAGCAGGATGCACGTGAGATCGAAGCGGTGCTCGCCGACACGGGTAACCTCTTCGACGATGATGATGAGGAAGACAACGAGCTGGAGGCCGTCCTCACCGATACCGGCCTGCTGAGCGAAGACGAAGCCTTCTTTGAAGACGAGTCGCTCGCCGAGATACTGGCGGCAGGCGAAGAAGACGCCGAAGAAGACGAGAACCTGGCATGGCTGAGCAGCCTCGACGACGAAGAGCGCGCCGCCAGCGTCACCTATCAAGAAGAACCGGAGTGGATGAGCGAGGACTATGAGCCACTGCCGGATGAAGTCGCGCCCGACCCGGCGGATATGGTCGAAGAAGAGCCGGAAGAAGAACTGCCGGAGACTGACGCACTGGCCGCCTCCTGGCTGACGCCGCCGGAAGACGCCACCAGCGAACTCTCCGAACTGCCGGAAGACGAAGGCGACGTGCCGGAGTGGCTGCGCGGCATGGCACCGCCGGAGATGGACGAATCAGATGAAGCGCTGCCGGAAATGCCCGCCAGCACTGCCGACCTTGAAGCGCTCTTTGCGGATATGGTCAGCGAGACGGATGACGAAGGCGATATTTACGACGCGGCCACACTTGATCTGCTCGGGCTGAGTGGCCCGGCGATGGCCCGTCCGGATGATGAGACCGATACACTGCCGGAAGAAATGCCCGGCAATGAACCGGATTGGCTCGCGGAGATCGACGACGACCTGCTGGCAGGGATCGAAGCCGAGAACCTCGATGAGTTGATGTCTGCTTTCGACGAGGACGACACCGACGCGGAGACCGCTGTCACCATCCCGGCCAGTACGGGCGACCTCAACAGCCTTTTCGATGATCTTTACAGCGTCAGCGAAACAGACGACGAGTTCTATTCCGAACTGGAGGGCTACGAGCCGCTGAGCACTGCCGATCTCTCCGCTGAGATGGAAGACCTCGACGTTGACGAGCTTAGCATGACAGGAGGTCTGAAAGAAGACGACTTCCTGCAGGCTGACGATACCGATTGGGGCTTCGCTGGCTTTTCCGAAGAAGACGATGATCAGGAACCGGAATGGCTGACGACGCTCGAGAGCACGGGCGAACTCAACGAGACGCTGATGGAGGCCGTTGAGGAAGCCGCAGGGTTCGACGTGCCGGAAGAAGAGCCAGAAGAGCCGCCGCAGATGCCCGTCGAGGATGAAGATCCCTTCATGACGGCGCTGGCGCAGGCGGAAGTCCGCGCAGAGCTGCGCAGAGGCCCCGATGAGCCTGTTGACCTCGATGCGCTGCTGGCCAGCTTCGATGAGATGGACGAAGAGCCGGATGCGCCGCAGCTGCGCCCCGTTGATTTCGATACGCTGTTCGGCACAGAGGGGGCCGAAGGCGAAGAAGACGAACTCGACACGGCAGATACAGACTGGCTGCGCGAAGTCGCGGGTGCCAGCACGATGGCGGCGTCGGTAGCGCGTCAGCAGCAGGACCGGCCCATTGAAGAACTCGACCCGCGTCTGCAGGCACTGCGCGATAAAGGCCTGGAAATCCTAGGCGAAGATGATCGCGTTAAAGGCGATGAATCCCGGCCTGATGCGCTGCTGCCGGCGGGGGCACTGGCCCCAGTGCTGGAAGCCCCGGCGACCGTTGAGCCGTCTATCATTCCTGCAGAAGCGGAACCCGTCAACCTGACGACCGTGCAGGAGCGTAACGCCGCCCTGCTGCGCGAGATGACAGGTACGACCGCTGCGCCGGCGTCCAGCCGTCGCAGAGCGCGCCGCGCCGCACGGCGTCGGCTGCCGCTGGGCCGCTGGTTGGTCGCGGCACTGCTGCTGATCGCCGTAAGCGTGCCTTTCTTCGCGCAGATTGACCTGGGTACGCCACCTGAAGACAGCTTCCAGGATGCTGCCGGGTTGGGTGCCTTCGCCCGGTTGGAATCACTCAGCGCGGGTGAGCGCGTGCTGTTCGCCGCGGAATATGGCCCGACGTCCGCCGCTGAACTCGACCCACTGCTCGAAAATCTGATGGCGCATGTGCTGCTGCGCGAGGCGCGCCCGGTGATCGTCAGCAGCGATGTGGTCGGCCTGCTGCGCGCTGAGAGCACCGCCGAGCGCCTGAGCGGTGATGCGAATCGCAACGTTGCCTACTATCCGGTGCGCTACATTCCGGCAGGGTCGGTCGGCCTGCGTGACCTCGCCGCGAACACGGAACAACTGCTGGCAACCGATACCGAAGGTCAGCCGAACGGCCTGGCCATCTCTGATCTGAATGCGTTCGGCCTGATCGTGCTGGTCACAGATCGGGCGGAGACAGTGCGCGCCTGGATGGAACAGATCATCCCGCAGACGCGCGCTCAGGTCGTCGTGGCGACAGGCTTCGCCGCCATGCCGCTGACGCTGCCTTACGTGCAGTCGGAGCCGCGCATCGTCGGCCATCTGACGGGCTACGGCGACGCCGTGACTTATAATCAGATGCTGCTCGATGGAGATTTTGATACGTCACTGCTGCCGCTGATCGAACTGCCAGCGACCAGCACGCCCACGTCAACACCGACGCCGACCGCCAGCAGTACGCCGACCGCCACGTTCACGCCATCGGCCACGACGGAACCCTGCTTCGTGCAGTCGCTGTCAGGCAACGTCAACGTCCGCAGCGGCCCGGGTACGGAATTTGGGGTGGTTGGCGCGCTAGCCAGTGGTGAGCAGGTTGTGGTGCGCGCTCAGAATGGTGATGGTTCCTGGTATCAGATCGTGCTGGAAGGCGCGGTCGAAGCCTGGGTCGCTTCTTCTGTGGTGACGACGTCCGGCCTGTGCGATGCTCTGCCGATCATCGGTGAGGTGCCGCCGACGGCCACGCTGTCCGCCTCGGAGACGCCCACACCGCAGCCGCCATCCGCCACGCCGACGGCCAGCCCAACGGCCAGCCCGACGCCCACCGAGTCGCAGCCGACCGAAACTGCTGCCCCCACCCAGACGGGCACGCCTGAGCCGTCGCCGACGCCTGAGCCGCCCACCGAGACGCCCACGCCTGAGCCGGTCGTGCTGGTGGATGTCGCTACGGTCATCGCCGATACGACAATCAACGTGCGCAACGGCCCCGGCACCAACTTTGGCCCAATCGCCGTGCTGCGACCAGGGGCGCGCCTGCGCGTCGTGGATTTCAACGAGGATGGCTCGTGGACGCGCCTGCTGCTGCCTGATGGCCGCGAAGGCTGGGTCGCGACTTTCCTGCTGCGCATCGATCAGGTGCCGGAAGATGAACTTGATCTGCCGCAGCCGGTGCCGCCGGGTGACAGCGCACGCGGCGACAGTGCCCGCGCCCATGTCAAGGTGAATGACACCAGCCCGCGTACCGCGCTCAAGCGTCTGGATGGGCTGCGTCAGACGGACGATGCTCCTGCGGACGACGCTACCGAAGAACCAGAAGCCATGACCGAAGAACCGGCCGGACCGGTGTCTGCCCTGGCCGCCACGCAAACGCGCTGGCAGGCCATGACGCTCGGGCTGCTGATCATCATCGGCCTGATCGTTATTGGCAACGGCTATTATCTGCTGCGCCACCTGCTGCGACGCGGGCGCACTGCCTGAGAGGACGGGCTGCTCTATGGAGATTGGAACCGCACTGGGCTTCGTCTTCACGCTGTTGATCTTCAGCTATCTGCTGGGCGATAACCTGCTGTACCGGCTGGCGATTTACGTCTTCGTCGGTCTGGCGGCGGCCTTCACGACGCTGGTCACCCTGCAGAGCGTGATCCTGCCGGCGCTCTCTGGCCTTAATTCGCCGCCGGAGGTCATTCTTGGTCTGGTGGCGATGGGCCTGGCGGTGCTGCTCCTGCTCAAGCCGCTGCGTCTGTTCACCACCGTGAGCCGCCTTGCGCTGGGCCTGCTGATCGGCGTGGGTGCGGCGGTAGCGCTCGTCGGCGCAGTGACTGGCACGCTCATTCCGCTGGCGCTGGAAACAGCAGCCGTCACCATTGACGGCCTGCTGGAAGCGGTCATCATTTTCATTGGTGTAGCGACTTCGCTGATCTACTTTCAGGTCGTCGCACGGCAGCGCCCGGATGGTGTGGTTGTGCGCGGGCGTCTAACGCAGGTGCTGGGCGCAGTCGGCCAGGGCTTCGTCGTGCTGACGCTGGGTGCCCTGTACGGGGCGGCTATCCTCACCAGCCTGACGATTCTGGTAGAGCGCGTCAGCTTTTTGCTGACGAGCGTCGGTGTCGCTGGTTAAGTCGCTCGCTGAGTTGCTGGTTAAGTCGCTGGCTGAGTCGCTGGCGAGTCTCTGAAATATTACGCGCTGTGGATCATGCGCCTGTGGAGCAGGTCGGCATGATCGGACGATCTCCGGAGGAGTGACGCGCATGGCTCAACCCAAAACCTTTGACGACGCAGCCGGTACGTTTGACCCGGCGTTTAACGACGTGGATTTCGCCGCTGATTTCGCTGAGGATACCGGGCCGATGCAGGCCGGGTCGATCCTGGCGGCGGATTTCGGCAGTGTGACGACGCGGGTCGTACTGGTGGAAGTGGTCGAAGGCGTATATCGGCTGGTGGCGCGCAGTCAGGGCCGCACGACTATCGGCTTCCCGATTGATGATGTCAGCGTGGGGCTGGCACGGCTGGTGCGCGATATTGGCCGCCAGACCGGCCGCACGTTCTACGCGGGCGACAGCCTGATTATGCCGGAGGGCATCGACCGCAACGGCGTGGATGCGCTGGTGGCGACGGCGACGGCCGGGCGTCCGATGCGGCTGGTGCTGGTCGGCCTGATGGCGAATTTTAGCATGCGCAGCGCGCAGCAGGCGCTGGCCGGGGCTTTCGTCGAGATCGTCGCCGCTGTACACCTCGATGACGGCCAGACGCCAGAAGATCGGCTGAATGCGCTGCTGCTCAGCCGGCCAGACCTGATCGTCATTGTGGGCGGCACCGACGCAGGCGCGCAGCGTACCCTGCGGCAGATGGTGTCCCTGGTGAAGCTGGCGCTGGAAGTCGCGGAAGATAACAGCCGGCCGCTGGTGCTGTATGCTGGCAATCGTGCGCTGAGCGAAGAGGTCAGCAGTGCGCTGGATACGCTGACGCAGGTCATCGTCGCTGATAATGTCCGCCCGAGCATAGATGAGGAATATTACGAAGGGCTGCGCAACCAGCTCAACCGGGCGACAGACGTCTACAACGAGCAGCAGGGCGGCAGTTTTCGTCGGCTGCGGACGACCACCAATCTGGTGCCGACCGGGCGCAGTTACGCCCTGGTCGCGGATTACCTGGCCCGTGTGACCGGTCAGCGGGTGCTGGCGCTGGATATGGGCAGCGCTTCGACGCTGCTGGTCGCGGCGCTGGATGGCGAAATCGATACGCAGGTGGAAGCCAATTATGGCGTTGGTCACGGTGCGCCCGGCCTGCTGGAGCGGGTCGGCGTGGAGGCGGTGCAGCGCTGGCTGCCCTTTGCCGTAGAGCCGCTGGAGATCCGCAATTATGCGCTGAACAAATCGCTGCGTCCGGCGAGTGTGCCGGTTGGCCTGCGTGATCTGTATATCGAACACGCGCTGCTGCGATCTGGCCTGCGCTATCTGATCGACAACGCACGCAGTCACTGGCCGGGGATCAACCCGGCGGGCAGCCTGAACGGGATCAATCTGATCCTCGCGGGTGGCAGCCCATTGACGGCGACCGGCAGCCCCGGCTTCAATCTGCTGCTGATTACGGATGTCGCCCAGCCCGACGGCATGACTGAAGTGCTGGCCGACCCGAACGGGGTCATCCCGGCGCTGGGGGCCATCGCCAATATCAGCCCGGAGGCCGTTGCTCAACTGCTGGAAGGCGACTCGCTGGAATCGCTCGGCACGATACTCAGCGTGTCTGGGGAGCCGCCGGTCGGCAAGCCGATCGCCAGAATGAAGATCACCACGGAAGACAACGAAGTCTACGATCAGGAACTCATCGGCGGCGACGTGCTGCTGTTGCCTCTGCCGACTGGGCGCAAGCTCACGCTGGATATTCGGCTGACGCGCGGCCTGACGCTGGCAGGCAAGCGGCGCTTTAAACGTGTGGTGAATGGTGGCGTCGCTGGTGTGCTGATCGACGGGCGCGGGCGTCCGCTGATGCCGTCCGCAGATGTGGCGGTGCGCGCAGGCATGCTGCCGCTGTGGGTCCATCAGGCGGCGGACGTGCCGCTGCACACGATACCGGAGCGCTGGCTGCACGCTGATCAGGACGGTCAGGTACCTGATCAGGCCGCAGGCGTTGGCACTTTTGACGAGGCGCAGCCTTATTCCACCCAGGACGAAGCCTTCCTTGAGGAGTTCGGCGTCGACGTGGACGAAGACCTGCGCGACCTGCTCAGCGACGACGACGAATTCCCGGATGATGTCGATGACGATGATCTGCGCTCACTGCGCAACCTGTAGCGGATGAACTGAGGCGAGCCTATGCCGTACTATCCTGATCAACGCTATATCAGCGAGATGACCACAATCCGTCGCGAAGTGGCGCTGCCAGACGATGCGATTGGGCGTGTGCGCGTCCAGCCGGGCGACAAGGTCGACATCCGCGACGAGGTCGCGCGCGGGATGATCCCGGCACGCCATCGCATCATAGAGGCGCAGCGGACGCTGCGGCTGCGCAACCCGGACGCGATCAAAGAAAAGCTGCTGGTCAAAGTCGGTGAGCGCGTAAAGGCGGATCAGCCGATCGCGGGTGATCCCAAGCGACGCGGTCGGCGGGTGGTGTCACCGGTGAACGGTATCCTGGCTTATGCTGGCGAGGGCCGCATCATCATTCAGGAAACGCCGCGCGTTATCAAGTTAGAAGCGGGCGTGCGCGGTCGTGTGGTGGAGGTTCACCCGCGCAGCGTGGTCATGGAGACGGTTGGCGCGCTGGTGCAGGGTGTCTGGGGGAATGGGCGCAGCACCATCGCGGCGCTGCGAATGGCACCGCCGCAGGGCCTTGAATCCATCCGCGGCACGGATATGGGCGAGGGCTACCGCAATGAGATCGTCATTACGCCGCACCCGCTGACGGCCAGCGGCCTTAAGGTGGCGGAGGCGCGCGCCTTCGCCGGGTTGATCGCGCCGAGTATGCCCGCGCCGCTGCTTCAGGCTGCCCGTGAGAACAAGGTCGCGGTCCTGCTGACGGAGGGCTTTGGCCGCTTCGAGATGACGCCGGACCTGCTCGATATGCTCATGGAGTTTGAGGGCCTGCAGGCCGCGCTTGATGCTTACCTGCCGCGTCGCTATGAACCGCGCCGCCCCGAAATCGTCATCAACCGGGTGCGCGGCGACAATCTGACGCCGCTGCCCGATCCGCTGATTCCGCTGCGCCGGGATACGCTGGTGCGCGTCAGCCGTGCGCCGTATCTGGGTCAGGTCGGCCGCATTGTTGATCTGCCCGAAGCGCCGATCCTGCTTGAGACGGGGCTGCGCCTGCCCTGCGCCCGCGTTGATCTATCGCTGGGCGGCGTGGCGACGGTGCCGCTGGCGAATCTGGAACTGGTCGGGCGCTGAATCAGGGCCGCCATGCCGGGAACAGATAGTCGCCTTCTTCTGGCGAAACGCGGAAGAACTGTTCGCCATCCGCAGATTGCACGCTGATTTCCCACTGGCCGGCGGCGTTGCTCATGATGGCCTGCCATGCGCCATCCGGTGACCAGATGCCGCCGCTGGTGAAGTCTTCATCGCCCAGTGGGCGCTGATTGCTGCCGTCGGCGTCCATAAGGAACAGCGGCATCTCACCTCTGAGCAGGGCGTCCTCCTCATCGCGTACAAACAGAATCGTCTCACCCTCCGCTGACCACACCGGGCGAATGTCATCCCATGGACTATCCGTCAGTTGAAGTGGTTCTTCGGCGGTTTCGTCCAGCAGATAAACGTCTTCGTTGCCGGCGCGGTCACTGGCGAAGGCCAGGCGGCTGCCATCCGGCGACCACGCGGCGAACCAATCTCGCGCATTGGAGCGGGTCAGCCGGGTTGCGTTGGCGATCTCGAACTCAGCGTCAAGCGGGATGCGGTACAGCTCCAGATTGAGATCACGCAGCGATGACCACGCCAGCAGGCGGCCATCAGCCAGGGGCGGCGACCAGACCGGGTCCCAGTCGAAGCGCTGTTCCTGAGCCAGTGAGAAGACGGCCTGTAATACGCTCAGGCTGCGCAGGCCGCTGCCGTCCGCGTTGACCTGTGTCGGGCCGAGTTCGTCGGCGCTGCCGCGACTGGCGAGGAAGTTGATCTGCTGGCCATCTAGCGACCAACTGGCAAAATAATCATAGACGGTGCGATCTTCCGGGTCGGGCGTCAGGTTGTTGACATCGCCATCCGTGGTCAGCAGCAGAATATCCCAGTTAGCATCGACGCTGCCGACGACGGCCAGATCACGCGGGGGGAGTCCTGGCTGCAAATCCGTGACCTGTGCGTCATTACCGACGACGAGGGGCGCGTCACGCAGGCTGCGCGTGATCAGGAAGGCGGCAATCGCGCCGACCGCAACGATCAGCAGGACGAGCGTCAGAAAGATACGTCGGCGCATAGCTAACTCCTCAGGACAGGTTTTCAGGAGGGATGGGCGATGGGTTGGGCTTGTCCCACCTGCCGCGTACTGTAAACTGTCGATTGTGCGCTGTCAAATGAATGTCTGCTGGGAAGCCAAAGGGAAGAGGAAGCCATCATGCGCCGACGTGTGCTGATCGGGATCGGGCTGCTGCTGGTGCTGGCGGTGGGGATCGTCTTATTGCTGCAGGCGCTCGCGCCGCCGACGACGGACGTCACGCTGCGCGATTGTGTGCGTGCCGATGCGGAGAACTGCCTGCGGCTGCCGTCTATCACCGGGGAGAATCTGGATGGAGAAACGGTGCGCCTGCCGGATGAACTCAGCACGGATTATGCGCTGATCGTCATGCCCTTCGACCGGGAGCAGCAGGAAGCCGCTGTCGAGTGGCTGCCGCTCTTTCAGGAACTGAGCGCAGATTACGGCGATATGGCCTACTATAGTCTGGCACCGCTGGTGGTGAATGTGCCTTTTCGCTCGTTAGTGACGGGGGGCCTCAACCTGGCCGTCCGCGAGCCGGCGGTAAGGTCAGCGGTGGTCATCGCCTTTGTCGCTGAGGCGGATCAGCAGCAGATTTTGCAGGCGCTCGCCGCTGAGGATGCCGGGACGATACAGGTGCTGCTGATCGATAGGATGGGGCAGGTTTTGTGGCGCGGCGTGGGCAGCTATGACGCGGCGCTGGCCGTAGAGTTGCGCGAGGCGCTGGCCGCGCGTTTGTCTGAACACGCTATCCCCTGAAAGTGTGCGATTAGCATGAATTTTGCATAGAACATTTGACACACGAACGGGCGTTCGTTATACTCAGAACAAGTTTTCGTGTCAAGATTGGCGAACCCTGCTGATAATCGGGTGCCGCCCGGGATGAATGATCGATTGGAAGAGAAATCATGAGCAAGGAATTTAAGCAGTTGTCCGAGCGCCAGCAGCGCATTTTACGCTTCATGCAGAACTATATGGATCGTGAAGGCTACCCGCCCACCATCCGTGAGATTGGCGAAGCGACCGACATTAATTCGACTTCTGTCGTCAACTACAACCTGAACAAGCTGGCTGATGCTGGCTTTCTGGAGCGCTCTGATCGGCGTTCGCGTGGGCTAAAGCTGGTGAAATCCGTACCGGGGACGCGCAAGGTCAGCAAGGCGCAGGTCACCAACAAGGTGCCGCTGGTCGGGACGATCGCCGCTGGTCAGCCGATCCAGTTGCCGGACGAAGTGGGTCAGTATTTCGATGCGGACGATGACATGCTGGATGTGCCCACATCCATGCTGGGTACCTATGACGTCACTGAGGTCTTTGCACTGACAGTCCAGGGTGATTCCATGGTAGATGCCATGATTGCGGATGGCGACATCGTCATTCTGCGGCATCAGCGGACGGCGAACAACGGCGAAATGGTGGCAGTCTGGCTGCCTGATGAGAGCGAGACCACGCTGAAGTATTTCTACCGCGAAGGCGAACAGGTCCGGCTGCAACCGGCACACCCGACGATGAAGCCGATCTACGTCAATGCGGAAAAGTGTGAAATACGCGGCAAAGTGCTCTCGGTGATGCGCCGCGTCCATTAAATACGTCTATGGAGACGGCGCCATAGACGGCGCTGTCTCGGCATTCGCTGGCATAATCCCTTGCTTTAGCTGGCCTCAGTGGTGAAACCGCGCTTGTGGGTGCGGGCTGCGTCCAGGATTTCGCGGGCGCTCTCTTTGCCGGTTTCACCCAGTGCGCCGAGCATAGCTGCGAGTTCCTCAATGCGGGCGTCGTCTGCTTCCAGCGGCAGTACTTCCGTATGGGTGCGGCGATCCGCGACGCGCTTGCGGACGTGATAGTGTTTGTCGCCATAGCTGGCGAGCTGCGGCAGATGCGTCACTGCCATGACCTGATGCCCAAGGCTGAGCGCCCAGAGTTTTTCCCCGACGACCGACCCGATGCGGCCGCCAATCCCCTGATCAATTTCATCAAAGATCAATACGGGTGTTTCATCCGCCTGACTGAGCACGCGCTTGAGCGCGAGCATGATTCGGGCTGCTTCGCCGCCGGAGGCGACCTTAACCAGCGGGCGCAGTGGCTCGCCAGGATTGGCACTCATCATGAATTCGACCTGATCGATGCCGGTGCTGTCGAAGGCGTAGCGCTTGTCTTCGATGAAACAGCCGTTTTCGTCTTCTTCCTGATTCATGACGACTTCAAAGCGGGTATTGGCCATGCGCAGGTCGCCCAGTTCGCGGACGACGCGCTGCGCCAGCGTCTTGCCGGCACTCTGGCGGCCCCGGTGGATGCGCTGCGCCAGTTCGCCGACGTGGCGCAGCGTCTTCTCCTCCTGGATGCGCAGTTCTTCCAGGCGGGCGTCGCTGTTCTCGATGCCGTCCAGTTCACGCTGAGCGCGCTCGGCATGTGCCAGGATGCCCGCGATGTCGTCGGCCTTGTAGCGCCGCTTCAGCGATTTGATGAGTTCCAGGCGTTCTTCAAGCTCATTGAGGCGTTCCGGGTCGTACTCGATGTCATCAACATAGGCGGCAATGGTGCGGCCCAGTTCCTGCACACCGGTGCTCATGTCTTCGGCCAGGCGATAATCTTCGCTCAGGGTTGTGTCGATGCGGGCCAGCCGCGCTATGATCTGCGCAACCTGCATCACCTGATCAATCGCGGAGATCTGCTCGCCGTCATCGCCGTTGAGCAGGATGTTCGCTTCTGCGGCCAGTGCGGCGAGTTGTTCGCTGTTGGCGAGTCGGTCGCGCTCGTTGGCGATTTCGGCTTCCTCGTCCGCTTCCAGCTCGGCGGCGTTAATTTCGCTGATTTCATAGCGCAGGCGGTCGGCGCGGCGGTCGAGGGCGTCCTTGTCTTCCTGCAGGGCGCGCATCTCGGCGCGCAGATGATTGAAACCGTGCACGACCTGGGCCAGCGCGCTGCGGACTTCGAGCAGATCGGCATAGCGATCGAGCAGGTCGATGTGGGCGCGCGGCTTCAATAAGGAGAGGTGGGCACTCTGTCCGTGAATGTCGACCAGGCTCTCGCCCAGTTCGCGCAGCAGATCGGCGCTGACGGTGATGCCGTTGACGCGGGCGATGCTGCGCCCGTTGGTGCGCAGTTCGCGCCCGAGGAGGACATCATCGGGGATTTCGTCCGGCTCGATGAGTGACTCCCGCTCCAGAATTGGCTGGACGAGCAGGCGCGTGCGTTCCGTCAGGCGGAACGTGCCCTCAACGACGGCTTTTTCCGCCCCGGCCCGGACCATGCTCTTATCGGCTTTGCCACCCAGCAGCAGTTCAACGGCATCTACGATAATCGACTTGCCTGCACCGGTCTCGCCGGTGATGACGTTGAAGCCGGATGTGAAGCTGAGGTCCAGTTGGTCGATGATGGCAAAATTGGTGATGCGCAGTTCTTCGAGCATAGGTTGGTCGTCAATCGTTCTTGAGTGCCGGTCTCAGAAAACGCTCAGCCGGGCGTGATGTCCCGGGTAATGCTTCCCTTCAGATCAGATTCAGATCAGATACGTCGCATGAAGCTGTTATACACTGCCGCGCCGATGACACCCGCGCACAGCCATAGCGGGATGCTCACCCACAGTTCCGGGTCGATGATGAGTGGGCCGCCGCGCAGCAGAATCACCAGCGAAGGTGCGGGCAGCGCCCCGATGATCACAGCGGCGATCCCTGCGATGATGCTCTGGCGGGCGACGCGCCTGCCTGTAGCGCGCCGGGCGAAGGTCGCGATCGTCGCCCCCGCCGCTGACCCGATGAAGAAGGCGATCAACAGGCTGAAGAACCCCAGACCCAATCCCGGGCCAGCCAGCAGCAGCGTGATCGTCGTGGCGATTAGCGTTCCCAGTGCGACGATCGCCGCCTGGATGGCGACATCGCGCCAATTGCCTTTGAAAAAGCGCGCATCGCTGGCGCGGGCTTCTTCCTCACCGATATAGCCGGTGGGCGTGCGGACGTAGCATTTGTGGCACAGCAGCCGATTGCTGCGGATGCTGCGCAGGAGCATGTCATCATCTGGCTGGCGGCAGCGCGGCTTGATCGGGCAGGTGGCCAGACGTTCTTCTCTCAGGCTCTCGTGGGTGATGTCTTCACTCATTATCTGTACCGCATTATCTGTACTGGCTGTTGTCAGTTAGTGTCAGTCTTCGAGCAGGAGCATGGCGCGTTTGGCCCCGGCGTTAACGCGCGGCTCGAGCTTATCCAGCAGCGAGCGGTAAAAATAGCCCCGTGGCCGGATGCGCACAAAACGGCTGCTGTCATCGCTCACGCGGATATGAACCGTATCGCCCAGTGTGACGTTGCCCAGGCGGACTGCGTCGGCCATCAGGATGACGCCGTGGCGGTTCTCCGGGGAGACCTGGACGGCTACGGTGCTGCCTTCGCTCAGGACGATGGGCCGGTCCATGCTCATGAAGGGTGCTGTTGGCACGATCAGGATGTTGGCCAGATCGGGCGGCAAAATCGGCCCACCGACAGCCAGCGCATACGCGGTGCTGCCAGTCGGTGTAGCGATGATGAGCGCGTCGGTGCTGTAGGTCGTCGTCCAATGACGGTCGATGTACGTATCGAGCTGAATCATGTGGCCGATGCTGTCGCCGCTGATGACGATCTCATTGAGGGCGGTGCCCTCCAGGATTGTCTCACCTTCGCGGCGCAGGGTGGCCGTGATCATCATACGCGTTTCGATCCAGAACTCACCGTTCAGCACGCGGTCGAGCACGTCTTCCCAGCTATCGGGGCTGGCGATCTCCGTCAGGAAGCCCAGCCGGCCCATGTTCAGGCCGAGGACGGGCACACCGGTCGGGGCGCAGCTGCGCGCGGCTTTGAGCATGGCACCATCGCCACCGATAGCGACCACCATATCCGCCCGGGCGATGTCCTTGCGGACGTCGTCTTCATCCCATTCGGTATACAGCCAGGTTTCAATGCCGCGCTCACGCAGCGAGTGGCTGATTCTTTCGGCGACGGGGGAAGTGGCAGGTCGCTGCGGATGGGCCAGTACCCCGATGCAGGATGGCGGCGTCTGCCGCTCTGCCGGGGGAATGGTCATCATGTCTGTGGTTGCGCGTTCGGTTGCGTTTTCGCTCTCGCTCATATCGACAGTCTAACGCCATATCCACAAAGACACCAGAGGTGAGCAGATGCCAGCCTTAAGCTCTCACAGGATTCTGTGCTGCATGTTGGGGCTGCTGCGTCCAGGTCTGATTTTAGCACAGACGTTCTTGCTTGCCAGTGGCAAGTGCTGGCCTGCCTGACGGAAATGCTTTGCGATAATACTTTAAAACGTTCTTAATAACGCCTTAACTTCAAGTTGGCGCTGCTTAATGTGTCGGCGTCCGTTCGTTAATACGGGCGCGCTATCCTACACACGCATGGGCCTACAGCCTGTGTGATCATGTAGCAACCCAGATATAGGAGTCTGTAGAATGCGTCATATTCGTTTTGGTCTGTTTGTAGCAGTCATCTTCGCACTATTTGCGTCGGTGGCGGTCATGGCTCAGGAAGTTGAGCTGCCTGAGGTTGATCCGCTGGACGTGACAGGCGACATTGTTTCGGCGGGTAGTTCGACGGTGTTCCCGCTGGCCGACCGGATTGCGACGGAGTTCCGCGATGCGGGCTATACCGGTGAGATCACGATTTCTTCAGTGGGTTCTGGCGGTGGTTTCGAGCTCTTCTGCGAGAGTGGTGAGACGGATGTTTCCAACGCGAGCCGTGCGATCCGTGAGAGCGAAGTTGAGAGCTGCCGTGAGATTGGCCGCGAGCCGATCGAGTTCCGTGTAGGCACGGATGCGCTGACGGTTGCGGTGAGCGCGGAGAACGATTTCGTTGAAGACGTGACGCTGGAAGAACTGGCGTTGATCTTCAGCACCGCTGAGGTCTGGTCAGACGTTCGTGCGGAATGGCCGGCTGAGCCGATCGAGCGCTTCATTCCGGGTACGGACAGTGGTACGTTCGACTTCTTCGTTGAGGCAGTGTTCGAAGAGAACGAAGAGCCGATTCTGAGTGCGAGCAACCTGCAGTTGTCGGAGAACGACAACGTGCTGGTGCAGGGCATCCAGGGCAGCCCGTTTGCGGTTGGTTTCTTCGGCTTCGCCTACTATAACGAGAACCGCGAAACGCTGAACGCGGTGAGCCTGGCTGGTGTTGAGCCGACGGCTGAGACGGCTGAGAACGGCGAATATCCGCTGGCGCGCCCGCTGTTCATCTACAGCGATGCGCAGGTCATAAACGATAAGCCGCAGGTGGCGTCGTACATCAACTACTTCCTGACCACGGTCAACGACGTGATTCTGGAAGTCGGTTACTTCCAGGCCAGCGATTCTGCTTTGAACGACGCTCGCCAGAAGTTGCTGGACGCCATGATGGGCCAGTAGGCTCGTCTGAACTGATTCGATGCAATAAACTGGTGTGGGGTGTGCGCACTGCGCCACCCCATGCTTTGTTCAGGCTAAGCGCTTTGCTAGAATGAACACGACCTGATCAAGAGAGAGACAGCAAGGCAATATCTATGGCAGCGGCGGGAAATAACGAGCGACCAAGCTTGATTGCGAAGGCCCTCGGCACAGACCCAACCAAGAGCCTTGATCTGCGCCCGAAATTACGCGTTTCGGAACAGATTATCCGGTTCTTCTTACTGGCGTGCGGTGTGATGTCCATCTTCACGACGGTAGGCATTGTCGCCGTCCTCGGTAACGAATCGATCGCGTTTTTCACACGTCAGATGTGGGAAAACACCAATAAAAACCTGTATGCGGATATCGACGCCACCCAGACGGAATTTGCAACGCGTGTCGGGGGCAAGCCTGTTGAAGAAGGGCAGATTATTCGCTTCAATGATGAGATCATGCTGGTGGAGTCGTACTCCCCCAACACGATCAATATTGAAGTAACCGGTACGTCAGCGGGCTTTAGGCGCTTCTGTGCGGGGGAAACAGACATCAATAATGCTAGCCGGCCCATTACTGACGCGGAGATCGCTGCCTGTAATGAGAACGGCATCAATCCGGTTGAGTTCCGTGTGGGGACGGATGCCCTGGCCGTGGTCGTCAACTCGGAGAATGATTTCGTCGAGGATGTGACGCTGGATGAACTGGCGCAGATCTTCGGCACGGCTGAGACCTGGTCGGATGTGCGGTTGGAATGGCCGGATGAGCCGATTATGCGCTTCATCCCCGGCGTGGATAGCGGCACTTACGATTACTTCACTGAAGTGATCTTCGACGAAGATGCAGAGGCGCTGCTTCAGAGTGATCCGGTGACATCAGAAGATGACAACCAGCTCACACGCGGCGTGAGTGAGAACGAATTCGCGGTGGGCTTCTTCGGCTATGCCTACTATCTGAACAACCAGAATTCGCTGAAGTCGGTCAGCGTTGAGGGCGTCGCACTTGGTGCCGACACCGCCGAAGATGGCATTTATCCGCTGGCGCGGCCGCTGTTCATCTACAGCGACCCGCAGATCATGCGTGATGATCGTGTGGTGGCGGCCTTCATCGATTATTATCTGACGCACGTCGACGAGGAGATTGTCGATGTAGGTTACTTCAGGGCCAGTCCTGAAGAAATCCGCGAAGCACAGGAAGCCTGGCTGAGCGCGATGGGCGAAGAAATCCCGGCGGATCTTGAGGCTGATGAGCCGCTGCTGCCGGAGTTCAGCCCGTTTGGTGAGAACGGCACTGTTGCCATCGCGGGCAGCTCGACGGTCTTCCCGCTGACGGAGCAGGTCGCACAGCGTTTTCAGGAGGATGGTTTCCTGCCGCGTCTGATTGTCGAACGCGGTTACCAGGATACGACGCCAGTTGCGCATAACGCCGGTACGACGTTGTTCGCGGGGCTGCGCGTTTCACTGGTCGAGTTCTTCACGAATACGGTCTGGCAGCCTGCGATTGGCGAGTTCGGTATTCTGCCGCTCATCAACGCTACGCTGATGACCAGCACAATTGCAATGCTGGTGTCACTGCCACTCGGCCTGGGTGCGGCGATCTACCTGAGCGAGTACGCCAGGCCCGGCGTTCGGCGGATGCTTAAGCCAATCCTGGAAATTCTGGCGGGTATCCCGACGGTGGTTTACGGGTACTTCGCCCTGACCTTCATGACGCCCCTGCTGCGTGCCCTCTTGGGTGTGGAAGTCGTGCAGGTGTACAACACGGCCTCAGCAGGTATCGTCGTCGGCATCCTGATCATCCCGCTGGTCACGTCGATGAGTGAGGACGCGCTGCACGCCGTCCCGAGTGCGCTGCGCGAAGCGAGCTATGGTCTGGGTGCCAACAAGCTCGAAACGACGCTGCAAGTGGTGGTGCCTGCGGCCCTCTCCGGGATTCTGGCGGCGTTCATCGTGGCGGTTTCCCGCGCGATCGGCGAGACGATGATTGTGGCGATCGCTGCCGGGGCCGGCCCGAATCTGACGTTCAACCCCTTCGAAGGTGCTGAAACGATGACCGGCCACATCGCCCGTATCAGCGGCGGTGACCTGAGCTACGACTCAATCGATTACAACAGCATCTTCGCCATCGGTCTGACGCTGTTCCTGATTACGCTGCTGCTGAACATCATTAGCCGCGTGGTCACGAATCGCTTCCGGGAGGAATACTAATGTCGACGCTGACGACACCCAAGGATCTGGACAACCGTCGCAGCTTGATGCCCGATGAGGCGACCTTCCAGCAGCGACTGGCAGCACGTCACCGTAAGGGCCTGTTGTGGCAGACCTTCTACTACGTCTCGATTGGTGTGGCCATCCTTGCGCTGATTACGCTCTTCGCCAACGTGATCAACGAAGCGTTTGGTTCTATTGCGATCATCAATGAGATCGAACCTGAGACGCTCACACCGGATGGTGCCGAGCTGGGTACGCTGGACGAAGAACAACTCGCGCAGATCCTGGTGGATAACCTGGGTAACCGCGTCGTGGTGCTCATCCGCGATCAGATCAGCGCAGCGCCCACTGATACCTTTACCTCAGCGCCGTTGAGTCAGGTCTTCCCGGGAGGTACATTCCCTGAAGGCTTTGAAGATGCCACAATCGCGGATGTGCGCGCGCTCGAAGGCGATGAGCAGCTCCAGACGTGGCGTGATATTCTGGTGCTGAACCTCAACCGCGAGCGCATGCTCGGCCTGGTTGAATCTGAAGTGGTGGGTCGGCAGATCGTCGCCAGCTACCCGCTGCTGGATGCGATCTTCAACTATGATCTGAGTGAATCTGAGCGTGAACGTCTGGCGGAACTGCCCGCCCTGATCGCACAGGCTGAGAGCGAACTGGAGGCATTCACCGCTGAAGATGGCCCGATCACACAGGCACAGGCCCAACTGCGCGAGGCACGTCAGGCGGATGCGTCGGAGGCGCGCATTGCGGAACTGCGCGACGCGGTCGCTGCGCGTCAGGCCGAGGCTGAACAACTTGAGGAAGCGCTGGATGAACTCATGCGGGAACAGGCCAGCATCATCAACCGCTCAGTCGTCAGCCGCATTGAGGCACAGTATCCTAATGCGGAAATTACGCGCTTCTACAGCTGGCTGAATGGTCGCTTCCTGACGACGCCGATGTCGGCGATCCCGGCGGAGGCAGGGATTCGCACGGCGATCCTCGGTTCCGTCTGGCTGATGTTCGTGGTGATTCTGTTCGCGCTGCCGGTTGGTGTCGCCACGGCGATCTACCTCAACGAGTACGCTACTGATAACTGGTTCAACCGCGTCATTGAAACCAACGTCCGCAATCTGGCCGGGGTGCCATCAATCATCTACGGGATGCTCGGTCTGGCGGTGTTCGTCCGCATTTTTGAGCCGCTCACGCAGGGCCGCACGATCCTCAGCGCGGCGCTGACGCTGGGGCTGCTCGTGCTGCCGATCATCATCATCAATGCGCAGGAAGCGCTGCGTGCCGTGCCACAGACGCTGCGCGAAGCGAGCTTCGGCATGGGGGCGACGCAGTGGCAGACGATCTGGAAAGTCGTCCTGCCGACAGCCATGCCCGGTATCCTGACCGGTCTGATTCTCTCAGTCAGCCGTGCCGTGGGTGAAACCGCCCCGCTGATCGTTGTCGGCGCGGCGACGCTCATCTTCAGTGATCCGAGTGGCGTGTTAAGCAACTTTACGGCGCTGCCCATCCAGATTTACCAGTGGACCGCCCGCCCGCAGGATCAGTTCCGTGATATTGCGGCGTCGGCCATCATCGTACTGCTGATCACTGTAATCCTGCTGAACGCGACAGCGATCATCCTGCGCAACCGCTACGGCAAGCAGGCTCGCTTGTGATTCCGGCTCATCTTTAAGGCATAGCAAACCAGGACAGGCAAGATGGTATACGTACCTGAAATCGATAACAGCAAAGAACAGGCCGTACTGCTCGATAAGGTCAACGTCTTCTACGGCAATTATCAGGCCGTTAAGGATGTGACGATCCCGGTGGAGAAGGGCAGGATCACGGCTTTCATTGGGCCTTCTGGCTGTGGCAAGAGCACCGTGCTGCGCGCCATCAACCGCATGAACGATCTGGTTGAAGGTGCCCGCGTTGATGGGTCCATCATATATAACGGCAAGAACCTGTATGATGCCGACGTGGACCCGGTCGAGGTGCGTCGTCGCATTGGCATGGTCTTCCAGAAGCCGAACCCGTTCCCGAAGAGCATCTACGACAACGTCGCCTACGGGCCGCGACTGCTGGGTGTAAAAAAGAAAGCCGATCTGGACGAAATCGTGGAGCGCAGCCTGCGCAGTGCCGCCCTGTGGGACGAGGTCAAAAACGACATGCGCAAATCTGGCCTGGCGCTGAGTGGTGGTCAGCAGCAGCGTCTGTGCATTGCGCGTACGATCGCCATTGAGCCGGACATCATCCTCATGGACGAGCCCGCTTCGGCGCTTGACCCGATCGCCACGCAGCGTATTGAGCAGCTCATGCGCGAAGAGCTGGCGGAGTTCACCATCATCATTGTGACGCACAACATGCAGCAGGCTCAGCGTGCCAGCGATTTCGTCGCCTTCTTCAATATTCGTAAAGAGGATCGCAACGGTCAGGAGATCCGCTGGGGCGAACTGGCGGAGTTCGGTGAGACGGACCAGGTCTTCAACAACCCGGTTCGAGAAGAAACGGCGGAATACATCGCCGGGCGCTTCGGCTAAAGATCAGGCTGAAGCCACAATACAGACTACTTGACTCGCGCTGCCACTGCGAACGAAAGGCGCCCTTTCCATCAGGAAGGGCGTCTTTCACGTCTACAGCCTGTCAGATCGCAGCAGCGACTATGCGCGCGCTAGACAATCTCTTCTTCTTCGTCCCGTTTCGATTTCATCTCAACCGTTGTGCCGGTGCCAACTTCGCGTAGGATTTCGACGCGCAGCTTCATGAAGATCGCGCCGATGACCAGCATCACCGACCAGAACATGCTGCCCGGGATGAAGATCAGGAAGAGCACTGTGGCGACGGCGGCGGTTGTCGCCGTGACATCGACCAGCGTGTTGCCATCCTGACTGCGGATCACCACGCGGCGCTGATTACCTTCCTCGATCAGGTTCTTACCGCGTTCGGTGATTTCCTGGCCGATGCTGCTGTTGGGTTTATTGTGCTGTGACATGATATTTCTTCTCCCCTCGTACCTCGTATGTTTCAATGCGCTTATTTTGCCTGTGGATAGGTCTAAAGCCTTATACGCAGAAAAGCCATCAACGGTTACACTGTAGATGGCGCGTTATTGAAATCTTAACGTGAGCTTATGGAAAGCGGCACCCCGGAGATAGGGTGTCGTAAGTGTCGCAAATGGCCGTGCAGGTTATAATAGGATCAACAATAACCGCCATTTGCGATGCCTACTGATTATTCTTGCTGGCATTATCAATTGGGCAGACATGCGGACAGAGAAACGGAGCGACAGCCGATGATATCTCAGGAATCCATGACAAGACGACCGGCGATACGCCTGCTGCCGCTGAGCGCGCTGTTTCTGGTGGCGGCGCTGGCTGTACTGGCGCTGGTGATCGTACCGGTGCCGCAGGTGCAGGCGCAGTCTACAGCCTGGGTGGCGCAGTTCTACAACACGCCTGATCTTACCGGGCCGGTGGTGGCGACAGCGACTTACCTCGATGCGCTCAACGAGAACTGGGGCAGTGGCCAGCCGACTGACGGCCTGGGCAACACGCTGACCGCCGTCAACGCGGATAACTTCAGCGCGCGTTTTACGGCGACTGTCTCGCTGACAGCGGGCCTGTACGAGTTTGTCATCACGGCAGACGACGGTGCGCGCCTGTCGCTTGATGGGTTGGTCGTGCTGGATGAATTCGCCTCGACCGGGCTGACGACCAGCTCGGCGGTGGTCAACATCTCGGATGGGCCGGTGACGATCATTGTCGATTACGTCGACCGCACCGATCAGGCGGTGCTGCTGGTGCAGTGGTTCCCGACGACGGGTACAGATCTCGCCCCAACGCCGACCGCAGCGCCGGTAGCGACTGGCTCCGTGGTGCGTGTACGCGGTCTGGCAGTGCGGACGGGGCCATTCCTGGGCGCGAGCATGGTGGCCGTTGCTCGCCCGGATAACACTTACACGCTGCTGGCGCGCAACGAGCGCGAAGGTCTGTTCACGTGGTATCAGATGCAGATCGACGAAGATACTGTCGGCTGGTCGAGCGGGCGTTATATGGAGGTCACCGGTAACCTGGATGCGCTGCCTTTCCAGGATACGGTGTTTACGAACCTGCCCGCGCCAGAAGACAAGGGCGTACGCGGCGTGACGCGCTCCGTCATGAACTTCCGCGAGTTACCCAGCCCACGCACCAACCGCATCGGGCAGATCCCGTGGGGCGATGAGGTGATCATCGTCGGGCGGACGGTCCAGGGCGGTCGTGATTTCTGGTATCGGGTCGTCTACAACGGTCAGACGGGCTGGATACTGGCGGCTTATGTGGGCATCACCAATGGCCTGATCGACGCGGTCCCGATCTACTGAGTCGACCGCTAACAACCGCATCGCAACCGCATCGCAACCGCTGCGCGGGCGCTGGCTCATCCATAGGTGGCTGAGTCAGTTGCCCGCGTTATGCGTCTCAGCGGCAGTGGCACAGGTTTAATCGGGGCTGGCTTCGGTGTCGACCGGATTCGGTGGCGGGGCGCTGCCTGTCGGGATGTTCAGCGGCAGGATGGCCGTGATGCGGTTGGCACCGTCTGAGTTGCTATCAGCGACGAGGTGGCCCTGATGCAGATGGGTGATCGCCCGTGCCAGGGCCAGCCCGAGGCCGGTATCCTGCTGTTCGCCGAGGCCGGGCCGGCTGAATGGCTCGAACAGCATCTCAAGGTCGGCTTCGTCGAGGGGCGCACCGGCGTCGATGACGCTGATCTGTGCATAGGGCGCGCTGCTGTGCGCATCCGTGGTCAGGGTGATTGTGGCAGTGCTGCCGCGCGGGCTGACGTTGACGGCGTGAGTCAGCAGCTTGGTGCACAGCATGCGGATGCGCTCGGCGTCGAGGGTGGCCTCGACGTTTTCAGCCTCGATGCTGACTTCCAGCGCGACCTCGACCCGTGCAGCGTAGCCTTCAACCTTGGCGACGGCCTCGCGGATCAGGTGATCCAGGATGACCTGATTGTAGGCGAGTTGTGCGTCACCGCGCTCATAGCGCGTCAGGTCGAGCATCTCTTCGACCAGCTCGTTGATGTACTGATTGACGTGCTCCAGCCGGTCGAGGTGATATTCCAGGCGCTCCGGCTGGCGGCGCATCATGTGCAGGCGCAGGTTAAAGCTGCTGAGCGGCGTGCGCAGTTCATGAGCGGCGTTGTTAATGAAGCGCATGCGCTGCTCTTGCAGGGCGTGCTCATGGCTGACATCGCGCACGACGGCGACCATCCGCAGCGGTCTTGAACCCGGGCCGCCAATCAGCGTGAAGGTCAGGCGCGCCAGGAAGGTCGTATCGTCCTTGCGCCGCAGGTAGGTGATGCTCGGCTCGTCTGCCACAGAGGTATCGTTGTACGTCAGGCCGAACAGGGCCTGGGTGCCGGTGCTGCTGTCCTCGCTATCGACGCGGACCAGCGTCAGCGGCTGGCCGATCAGTTCGTCGGCGTTGTAATCGACCATGCGGCAGAAGGCCGGGTTAACGTACTGAAAGACGAAATCCTCTATATAGAAGATACCTTCGCCTGTCGCGTCCAGGATAATCTGAAGCCGTGTCTGCGCCAGCTTGAGCTGCTGGAAGCGCTTATCGGCCAGATGGCCCAACCACGTATTCGAGCGCCGGAGCTGGTCGTACAGCATCGTGTTCTGGATGGCGATGGTCAGCTGACTGGCAACGGTAATCAGGAGTTCGCGATCTTCGGGTGCGAAGGGCGGTGCTGCTTCAGGACGGATGATGCCGATGATGCCCCACCAGTTGATGGCTGCGGCGATGATGTCCCGGCCATCGGGCAGGCGGCGCTGGACGCCATGCGGCCAGTGGAGGCGTGCTTCCTTGTTATCCTCGACGAGCAGGGCATAAATCGCATCCAGCGCTTCCGGCGGATCGCTCCCGTGTATATGCCGGTGCTGCTCCGCGCCAGTGCTCTCGTCGTAGGTGAGCAGCAAAACTGTCTCCGCATCCAGGGCGAGCGCCAGGATATTGAGCACTTCCGGCAGGGTGACATCCAGTTCGTTATGTTCAATCAGCGATCGTGAAATCTGGTAGAGCGCGTCCGTCTTGATGAGGTTATCCATCAGCACGAACTGTGCGCGCTCGCGTTCTGCCAGTTCATCCTGGGCACGGCGAAAATACTGTAGATTGGCGATGACGATCGATACCTGCAGCACCAGATCAAACGCCATCTGGCTGTGCTGTTCGGTGTAGAACCCAGCCTGATCGTGGTCCAGGTTCAACAGACCGATAACCTGGTCCTGATACACCAGCGGAATGCCCATCCAACTGCGGATGAAATCGGTGGGGCCGGTGCGTACCCATTCGGGTTCATCGCGGACGTCTGCCAGAATCAGGGGCCGCTTTTCCTCAATGAGGGAGCGCTCAAACCGCTTGCGGCCGGATTCCTTCTCGATCGGCTTCGGGTCGAAGTCTTCTGGCAGGCCGCGCCCGATCACAAAGCGTGTGGAGCCGTTGCGCATCAGCCAGATACTCGCGCTCACATAGGGCACAAGCTGCGCCAGCTGCGTCAGCAGGCTCTCCAGCAGCGTATTGAGGTCTGATGTCTGGGCGATAGCCTGCAGGCTGTTGTTGATGATCTCCAGTCGGCGCTGCCGTTCCTCGAACTGCTGCATACGCCCGATATCATCGCTGATATCGACCATGGTACCTTCATAGTACGAGACTTTGCCGTCGTGATCGACCACGCTCCGGCCCGTATCGCGCAGCCACGTCACGCGACCATCCAGGCACCGCACCTGTACTTCAGTGCTGCGGACTTCCTGGCGACGGGTATGTGTTTTCTGTTCATGCTGGCCGAAGATCCCGGGCGAAGGCTCGAATGCAGTCTGTCCCAGCCCGATGAGCGCATCAGCGGAGCGCGCACCGAGCAACCTGGCCAGCGCGTGATTGGCGTACATCAGCCGGCCGCTGGCGTCTGCACGATAAATGCCGATCACGAGATCGTCGGGGTTGGGCTGATCGTCTGGCCACAGCGTCAGCAGGCGGTAATCGTCATGGCCTTCGACCTGATGCTGGCTGGCCCGGACGCGCAAGTGCTGGCCGGAGGTCGTCACAAACACAGCGTTGATCGGCGGTGGATCGAACTGGCCGAGCCAGTTATTCAGGTTGGGTTCACCGGGCATGGGCAGCAGGCAGGTCGCGACAGGTTGATCGATCAGCGCTGCAATCTGCTCGCCGTGCCAGCGTACACACGCAGAATTAACCGCCAAAATCTGCTCATCTTTGAGCAGAAGCAAGGGAGTATCGATGGCGTCGAAGACGCCGCGTAAAACGCCATCCTGTGGTGCTGGGAACATCCTGCCAGCCTGACCAGTAATACGACTTACAGATAGAATAACGTGGAAACCGGCGAAATAGCGTTAAGTCACTATTGCTTCGGTCCCGTATTGTATCAGGGACTATCCTGGCCGCTCGAAGAGGGCCAGGCCGATAATCAGACAGCCAGCAGCATAGCCCCTTCGAACCAGTTCGATTCGCCAGCTTCGGCGGCAGGGGCGGCCATAAAGACGGTGACCAGCAGGGCGATCAACTCAAAGGTGGTGAAGGTCAGCAGCGATTGGGCCGGGTTGATCATCAGGCTGACGAGTACCAGTACTGGCGCGACGAACAGCGCGATCTGCAGGCTGCTGCCCAGGCTGATCGCCAGGCTGAGTTCCATTTTGTTCTTGATCGCGACCTGCACCGCGAAAGGGTGCTCCGCAATGTTGCCGACGAGCAGAATGACGATGATGCCCAGGAAGATCTCTGACAGGCCTAACGATTCCGAGACGCTCGCCACAGCACCGGCCAGCAGCAGCGCATATACGCCCCACTTAAGCATAGTGCTCCCCCCTGATGTATGGCACGACACAAGAGCGTGCGTTGTGACTGAATAGACTTCCTGCGTTACTGCACTTTCTAGCGCAGCGATTGCAACGCTGCGTCCAGATCCGTTTGCGCGTTTTCGAAGGCACCGATGGCCGTCGTGATGAAGACGAACTCCTGACCAACGCTGGCTTCCATGCGCTGGTTGCCTTGATCGCACAGCACATCGAAGCGGTTCCAGGCTTGACGCGTGAGTTCCAGGCCCAGGTTGTAGTTGTCGACGGCGCTGCGCAGTTCGGGCAGGTCGGCATTGGCCAGTTCGGGCGCGAGTGCGAAATCCTCAGGCAGTACGGGGATCGGCTCCAGACAGCCGCCGGTGCTGCCGGTGGTCTGCACGTCCGTCCAGAACTGATTAAGGACCTGGATCAGCCCGCGACCGGTCGCGTTCATATCGTCCAGGCGGCGCTGCAACTCGCGGGTTTCTGGGCGAATCAGGCTGATATCCGGGCCGGTATCGACAGCTTCAGTGGGGGCGTCACTGGTCGGCGGCGCGATGACGCCGGGGCCGGTGGTGGCTTCGGGCGTCGCTTCCACGATTGGCTCCGTGATTGGCTCCGCCGTCGCAGTATCTGTAGCGGCGATGGCGGGGACTTCCGCAGCGCGCGGCAGGGCTTCGATCGGCTCTGCCAGTGCGATCAGCTCCGCCTGGACGCCAGCGACACCGATCAGCAGATCGACAACCTGCTGACGATCAACACGCTGCCCGCTGCAATGCTGGTTGAAGGCAGCACGTGCCGGTGCGATCTGCTCGCGCAGTCTGTTAAGTTCCTGCGCAACGCTGCCGAGCGCCTCCGCATCATTGGCGGGCAGGGCTTCCGGCAGGCTGAACGCGGGCGGGTCGATCAGCGTGATTTCGCAATCGACCGGGTCCTCAGGATTGTTGCGGCTGATACGTTGGAGCTGCATGCTGATGAGCGTCGCGTCGCGGTTGAGCGCATCATAGTAGCTACGGAGTGCGTCACCGACGGTGCCCGGATCAGCGGGCAGGGTGGCTGCGGGTGCAGTTGTCGGCACAGCAGCGACCGGGTCGCTGGGGCCAGGGAGTGTCAGCGTGCCGTTGTTCAACAGGACGCCGACCCCAATCAGCGCGACGAGTGTCACGAGTAGGATGCCACTGACGATGTAGTACGGTCCGGGGCGCGCACGTCGCCCGAACTTGCCGTCGTAGACGATTTTCTCGAGGTTCTTCAGGGCCTGATCGCGCTTGCGCGGGTCTTTGTGATTGATGGCTTTCTGAAGCGCGGCGTACATCCCCAGCGCGTATTCAGCGGCCTTGCGCAGCCGGGGGCTGCCCGATTCGTAGATTTCAGTCAGGACGGTAATCGCCTGCGGATCACCGGCTTCGCCCAACCAACGGATCGCCTCAAGGCGCTTGTCTTCCGGGAGGGTGCCGGAGCGTGCGATCTGGATATTCCGTTTCAGGTTTTTTTCAAAGGCCTGCTGTCTCTGTTCGGCATCCTGACCGGGGTCGGGCAGATCAGCCGTCAAGGCATCTGTGTCGAATCGGGTCATGCCTGGGGACTCCGGCGTGATGTTCGAGTCATGCATCTAATGATAGGCTAAATAACCCGTACGGGCAATCAAACTGCGCTGATTGGCCCGGTAGCGCTGCTGCATCCGGATGGCGCGCTTGTTCTTTGGGCGATACGTGCGAGCGTATAAAAGGCAAAACCGCCATCCAGAGGATAGATGGCGGTCATGCATCCGTAGTGACAGCAGTTGTAATAAGTATGTGTGACTATGCAGGTCAGTCTGTTGGAGTGGTGGACTCCAGTATGCGCGTGACCACAGGTTTACTGCCCGCATAGCCTCGTCCGGCCTGCTATCTTACGGCGGAGATGAAGGTGTGTTGCCTTTGTGAGGAGTACCTTCTCCCCGCGCACCCCCGTGCGCTGTTACTTTAGAATCTAACATGTTTAGTGTTGTTTCGATAGTGAAGAACTTCACAAATAAGTGGTTACACTAGGCCAGGGCAAAAACTGGCCAGGTGACCGGTGCGAGAGTGGCGTATCGCGCAGGGGTAGCGGGTACCAGAACGCGAAAACCGCCACCCATACATCTTTTCTGGGCGGCGGCTTCGTTATAGCAGCCTTTGGGTGAGTCTTACGACCTTTGCTGATAACGCGTCGGGTCTGTTTCAGGAGGCGTCCTGCCTTGCCCACGTTCCCTCGTGGCGGGTTACCCATAGCGCTATCCGGTGTGACTCGCACCTTCAAGACTGGCGAGATGAAGGTAAGTGTTGCAGCTAATCTGCTACTTCCTCCTCTCTGACACCGCACTTCTGTGCGATGTTTATGTTACCCACACTATAGATCACCTTATACTGTGCCTATAGTGGCAAACAGCACTTTTATATGGTGATAAGTGTAATGACCCTACAAAACCCCGCACGCACAGGTTGACAGCCTGGATTTCAGCGGATCGCGTGCGTGGTTCTGCGCAGCATTTGTAGCCAGTTCGCTGGCTGATCTGGTATCATAACGCATTATGTGTTTCATCGGTTCGTGGCACGGCAACGCTCACCTGCCTATGAGTAAGGAATTTGCTGCACATGGGATTATTTGACGACCTGCTCAACCGGCGCAAAAAAGAAGAGCAGATGAAATCCACCAATCGGCTGCCGCCCGGTCAGTCGATAACGGAGAAGTTCCCCGTATTGACCTACGGGCCAAACCCGCGTTTTGACCTGCCAACCTGGGATTTACGGTTCTTCGGCGATGTCGCAGCCAAACCCGGCGTCACCCACACCGGCGAAGTCGGCACGGAATCCGCCGAAGCGTACCAGGTCTGGAACGAGCTGCACTGGGTCAAGGATCAGAACGCCGCTATCGCTAAAGCGTCGGATTCGTTCAAAGTGGCGCTGCAGGCCCAGGCGGGGACGCTCAGTTTCGCATCGACGGTTGACGCGCTGGATGCCGTCGCTGATCTGATCCGGTCGCCATCTGAGACGAAGCAGATCACCCAAACGGAGCCGCTGCGCTGGACCTGGGAGCAGTTCCTCAGCCTGCCAACGGTCGAGGTCACCTGCGATATCCACTGCGTCACACGCTGGAGCAAGTTCGATACGACCTGGGTTGGTGTGCGCTTCCGTGATTTTATGGAGACGTTCCTGGATGTGTCGCCGGATGTGAAGTTCGTCATCGCACACTGCGATTATGGCTACACCACCAATCTGCCGATTGAGGCCATGCTCGAAGATGACGTACTGATGACCTATACCTATGCCGGGCTGCCGCTGGAACCGGATCACGGCGCGCCGCTGCGGACCCTGGTGCCACAGCGCTACTTCTGGAAGAGCGCGAAGTTCCTGCGGGCGCTGGAGTTCTCCACGGTGGATAAGGCCGGCTTCTGGGAGAAGGCGGGCTACCACAACGACGGCGATCCCTGGCGCCAAGAGCGCTACGGCGGACGGCGCGGTTTCAACTAGATCAGCGCCTCGACCTGCAATCAAGCCAGAGAGGGCAGCGCTCTTGCTGTCCTCTCAACGGCAGCTTCAAAGTTTTGCCAACCTGTTTTCGTAAGATTTCCTGAGCCGGGCGCTGCGAATGTCGGTCAAGGTCAGTTGGTACGATGAGGAGAGCCAGATCCTGCACTATCGCTTTGATGGGGCCTGGACGTGGGATGAATACTACGCCGTGCTGCCTCTCGGGCGTGAGATGATGAAAGAAGTGCAGCACATGGTCTGCATCCTCAACGACATGCGCAATACCGATATTGTCCCGACGGCATTCCTGGATGCTGCCCAGTCGGTCATCAGTACGACCCCGCCCAACACAGGCCTGGTAGTATTCGTCAGCACCAATTACGTCTTTCAGACGGTGTTCCGGGCGTTTGTACGCATTTATCCCCATCTGACACAGCTCTACCGGCTCGAAAGCGACCTCTACGAAGCCGTACGCAAACAGCGCGAATGGCTTAAAGCCAACGGCCACGCACAGGACTTCCTCCCACCCCGGCAGTACCCCTCCGATAAGGGTGAACGAAATCCCTCCGATACCGATTCCGACCCGGAATAAAGCGACGCAGCCTGTCGCCAGAGACGCCGCAATCGCCTATAATCTGCGCGACAAATACACCAGTGCCTGACGCACGTGCTGATGCGTTCAGAAATGAGGTTGTCGTGCTCCAGGGTGAGCGAGTTACGCTGCGGGCCATATCCCGCGATGATCTGCCGCGCCTGCTGGCGTTCAACAATGATATCGAAGTCGAACTGGCCGGTGGTGGCGACCCACCGCTGCCCAAGACCGCTGAGTGGGCCAACAACCTCTATAACCGCTTTCTGAGTTCATCGGAGGGGCCGGATACGCACTTCGCAATCGACGTGGATGGTCAGTTCATCGGCATGTGCAGCCTGTTCAACTTCGACGGCAACGCGCATAACTGCGAGCTGGGCATTACCATCGGCGATAAATCGTACTGGAGCCAGGGCTACGGGCGCGAGGTTGTCCGCCTGGTGACGGATTACGCCTTTCGGTATCGCAATCAGCAGCGCGTGTGGCTGCGCGTGCATGGTCGCAACGTCCGGGCGCAGCGCGCCTATGCCGCCTGCGGCTATGCGGAGGAGGGCCGCCTGCGCGCCCACGTTTACAGCGATGGCGACTATGACGATCTCGTCTACATGGGCATCCTGCGCCATGAGTGGCAGGCCGCGCCGAAGTAGCGGCTGTTGCCCTGTCACGACGTTGGGCGATATGGTGTAATGATACGTAATTCCCACCCACGCTGAGGAGGACAATCTGATGCCGCGCAAAATGCTGATTGATACCGACATGGGCTCAGATGATGCCGTTGCGCTGATCATGGCGCTGCGTCATTCTGATATTGAAGTCATCGCAGTGACGACCACCTACGGCAACGTTGCCCGGGCACAGGCGACACGTAATGCGCTGGTCGTGGCCGATCTGTGCGGCGTGTCGGTGCCCGTCCACAGCGGCGTGGAGCGTCCGCTGGTGCGGCCCTTCCGCGATGCGACCTGGTTTCATGGTGGCGACGGGCTGGGCGACCTCAATCTGCCTGAGCCGCTGACCCCGCCCGCCGAGGAGCACGCCGTCAACGCGATCATCGCCGCTGCCGAACAGAACCCCGGCCTGATGATCGTCACGCTGGGGCCGCTGACGAATCTGGCGCTGGCGGTCCTGCAGGCACCGCACATCATCCCGCTGATTGATCGCTGTGTGGTTATGGGTGGGGCGGCCTGCACCTACGGCAATATCACCCCGGCTGCGGAGTACAACATCTGGTGTGACCCGGAAGCAGCCCGTCAGGTGTTCTTATCCGGCCTGCCTGTGGAAATGGTCGGCTGGGAGTTCTGCATCGGTGAGCACGCGCTCAGCAATGATGAGATCGCCGCCGTGAATGCCATCGGTACGCCACTGGCGGATTTCGCGCTGCGCTGCAATCGCGTGGCGATCGAAGCCTATCATACCCAGACCCGCGAGCACGGCCTGAGCCTGCCCGACCCGGTAGCAATGGCTATCGCCATCGACCCGACCATCGCTACCCAGTCCAGCCTGCACTATGTCGAAGTCGAGACACAATCCGAGCTGACGCGCGGCCTGACCCTGGTCGACAAGCTGGACGTGGCCGAGGATACGCGCAATCGTGATGTATGGGCGCAGGCCATCAGCGCGGGTAAGAACGTGCGCGTCACCTGGGAGATCGATATCCCGCGCTGGAAAGCGCTGCTCATGGCGTGCCTGCGCTAGTCGTCCCGATCCTGTCCGGCACCGGGCGGGTTCACAAAACGGAACTCGTCCGGGTTGATGCGGCTTATCCAGTAGCCGACGCCGGGGCTGCCTTCCGCCATCCAGCCGACGACCGGCGTACTGCTCAGCACACGAATCTGCCACCAGTTGAGGTTGTTGCGGCAGACGGGGCCATCTTCCACGATGAACGGGGTGCCGTTCACCAGCGTGAAGAGCAGCGGACTTTCCGTGCCGGGGGCGGCGCGCAGAGATTTGGGCGTGCCATCCGTATAATCGACGAAGGCGCGCACACCCGCGCCGAGGAAGGGCAGCGGCGATGCGCACAGGGTGCCATCTTCCAGCGATGGCAGGTCTTCAGGGACGAGGTAATAGTTATCAACTGGCTGACCCTCGGCCAGCCAGCCCTCATAGGTGAAGTCGACGACGGTTGCCCGCACGAACCACCACAGGAAGCCATCTACGCATTCCGGCCCACCGACGATCAGCACAGGCGTCTCAAAGGGGACGACGGTCTTCGTCAGGGCGAGGGTTGTGGGCGCTTCGCGGATGCGGGCGTTATTCTGTAGCGTGACGGTTTCGCCCACGCTGAAGTCATAGCGCGATTCGCAAACGCCGCGCTGCGCCAGCCCGGGCGCGATAATCCAATAGCTGCCGTCGCGCTCACCGGGACGCCTGCCCTCCGCCACCCAGCCGGGGTTGCCGGTGCCGGTCACGCGCCACCAGTTGAACCCCTGACTGCACACCGGCCCATCGACAATGGTCGCCGCCACGGAGAACAGATCATCACGGACGCGGCCATCTTCCAGCCGGTTATCGATGATCGTGTTCCAGACCAGCGCGGCAGATTGTGTCGGCTCGGCGCGGATGTTGACGCCCGGGCGGATGAAGACGCCGTCACCGGCGCGCAATGGCAGCGGCTCGAAGCAGCCGTTTTCCAGCACGGGCGGGCCAGTGCGCTCGAAGATGGTCTCACCAGGCTGGATAGGCCGTGGGAAATCCGGCGTGGCGGTTGGCTCCTGAGCGTGTGCGCTGGCACTGATCAGCAGCAGTGCGACCAGCACGGCAGCCAGCATGGTGACCAGCAGCCAACTATGGCGCATGAGGGGCGTCGTTATCCGGGGCATGATAGGCGATCTCCTTGGGCGTGATGCCGCCGATATAACTTCATTGTAGCCTAACCTGCCATACGGCGAAATCAGGTCATGTGTCCTGATTGACCGGCTGGAAATGCCTGCACTGCCCTGCACTGCGTTGAACTGTGCCCGTGTGCATGGCATAATCTAATCACGATGCGATCCGTTCACCTGAGAGCAGAGAACACATGGCCGATAATCCAGAAGCAGCCAGCGAAAACGCCGAAATCAGCCCACTGCGCGTCTTCATTGCCGGCGGTACAACGGGCGTGGGCTTCGTCCTGGCCCGCCAGTTGAGCGCGCTCGGTATGCGCGTTACCGCCACCACGGATCAGGGCAGCCAGGGGGCCTACGCGCTGCGCGCCGTCGGTGCCCTGCCGGTCTATCCCGATCTGACCCGCATCAGTGCCCTGTACAGTGTGCTCACCATGGCTCAGGCCGATGTCGTCATCAACGCGGTGACGCAGGTCGTTAACGGCCTGCCACAGCAGCCGCGCCCCTGGCGAGCCGATGCCGAACGCATCGAGAAGAGCACGCAGGCCCTGGTCGAAGCGGCCGGACAGGCGGGCGTCAGGCGCATTATCCACCTGAGCATGGCCAGTGCCTACGGCGATCGCGGCGGTGCGACCATCACCGAAGAGACGGCGCTCAGCCAGAGCAACCCGCTCTATCAGGCCGCAGCCCGGGCGGAAGCCGCCGCACTCGATGGCGCGATCCCGGCTTATGTGCTGCGGGCGGGCTACGTCTATGGCGGCCACTCAGAAGTCAGCAAGTCGATCTACGACCAGATGACCGTCAGCCGCGCCGTTAAAAAAGGCGCTGGCGTCGCTGGCTGGGTCCACGAAGACGATCTGGCGGGGGTCGTTCATCTGCTGGTGGAGAAGCCCTTCGCCGAGGATGAACCGCTGGAGACCATCTACAACGTCGTCGATGACCAACCGGCGACGCCGGATCAGTTCATCATGGCGCTGGGCGAGGCGATGGGCATCGGTCAGCCGCAGATGTCCGGCTTTGGCTTCAGCCTGCGCAGCCCGGACCCGATCTGGCTGGGCCTGCTCAACGACGCCGCCATCCCGGATGGCAGCAAGGTACGCGCAGAGCTGGCCTGGACGCCGCGCTATGCTGATCGGAGTGCTGGTATCGAAGCCATGATGCGCACCTGGCGCGCCGCCGAAGCTCCCACCGAACCTGCCGCCCTGCCGGAGCCGACCCCGTCGGATAAACTGGCACTGCCGTCATAGAGGGTTCAATGTCACAATCACGCTTGCGGGCGGTTTTGTTTGATCTGGACGATACGCTGCTCGATTGGAGCGCCTTCGAAGGCGACTGGCGCACCATCGAGCGCGCTCATCTGAACGGCGTCTGCGACTTCCTCGAAGCCAGCGGACGCCCACTGCGCAGCAGCCTTAACTATCTCGAGGAAGCCTTCGGCACGCGCATGCGCGAAGCCTGGGCCGATGCCCGCACGACGCTGCGCGCACCGCATGTCGGGCAGGTGCTGCTCAATGCGCTGACAGCCTGCGGCTACAAGGACGATAGCAGCATCCCGCTCGAAGACATCCTGGCCGCCTATAACTGGGGGCCTGTGCCGGGTGTGACGCTATTCGAGGATGTGCCGCCTGTTCTGGAGCAACTGATTGAGCGCGGCGTGACCATCGGCATCGTCACCAATGCGGCTCAGCCGATGCTGCTGCGCGATGCCGAACTGGATGCTTTCGGCCTGCTGCCATACTTCCCACGTCAGGAACTACGCATCGCGGCGGCTGATGTCGGCTATCTCAAGCCCAGCGAGCGCATCTTCCTGCATGCGCTCGAAGCAGCCCGTGTCCCGCCGGAGACTGCCGTCTACGTGGGTGATAATCCGGTAGCGGATATTGTCGGTTCGCAGGCCGTCGGCATGAAGGGCGTGCTGCGCCGTCGCAACCCGCCGCTGCAACTGTCGGAATCGCTGGTGACGCCCGATGCTATCATTGATACCCTGGCGGAACTCCCTGATCTGTTTGACGAGTGGTTCCCGGGTTGGTGAGTATGGTTTTCGAGCTGCCGCTGAGCGAACGTAATCTGATCCTGACGGGCTATATTGAACCTAATAAGCCGCGCATTGGCCGACAGGTGGCAGAGCGGCTGAGTATGCCTTTCGTTGATGTCGAGGCACAGATCGCTGAGCGCCTCGGCGATGATCTGCACGTCATCCGTCGCAGCTACGGCGAGCGCCGCCTGAAGGCCGGTGAATCCGAAGTGATGGACGAGGTGCTGCTGCGCCGGCGCACGGTGATCCGCGTGCTGGGCAGCACCCTGCTGCATAGCGAACATCTGGAGCGCATGCAGGAGAACGGCATCGTCATCTGCCTGGTAGCGCGCCTGGATGCCATTCTGCAGCGCCTGCACCTGACGCTGGGGGCGCGCTATCATGACCCGGCGGAGCGTGCCGTCGCCCTGGGCGATCTCAAGCGTGAGTGGGCGGTGCGCGGTCGTCCGGGCATTTACGAGCTTGATGTAACCGACCTCGACGAGTTGGCGACCGTTCAGGCCATCAGTGACCTGTGGCAGAACCTGGCCATCGAACGCGCCTGACCCCATGAGCGAACCGGTTGCCGTCGTCCATCAGCGCCTGACGGAGCAAATCGGCGGCCTGGTCGGCCATTACTGCCGCATGCTCGACGATGAGTTTCTGTTCGCGTCGGCGGTGCAGGTGCCCCAGGTGGCGACCATCTTCGACCGGATGCAGCGGCAGGCGCTGCCCTTCGCTGGCGATACCATGTCTCTGCCGCAGCTCCTCGCACTGATCGCCTATCGCTACGGCTTCACCTCGATCAAACCGATGGGACACGGGGGTTATGCGCTGGTCATCGGCCATCAGGACGACGCGGTACCATCGCCTGAGCAGGACCTGCGGCGTGTGCTGCGCTTCGTGCCGGATCATCATGTGCCGGATGTGACCGGCCAGCCAGAGAAGCCGCGCTCCTTCGACGTCCGGCTCAACGCGGCGGATGAACCCATCCGCGAGGTAGCCTATCCGCTGCTGCTCTCCGATCTGTTCCTGTTGCCGCGCCATACTACCCGGCTCGTCTTCCAGGATGAGCGCGGCGAACTGATCAGGGCGGGTGGGCGACCAGCCATTCTGCATTGTCAACTGCTGCCGGAAGTGATCGCACTCAACCAGACCGGACTTAATCAGGAGATGGGGCGGGCCGCTGGCGAACTGCTGGAAGCGGCACTGGCGACCCTGGGCGTCAGCGTGGCGGATGCACACGGCGGCAATGGTGGCGTCCTGGTTGGCCCGGATGGTCAGCCGATGATCTTCCAGCGGCAGCGCGAAGATGGCACGGTGATCACGCGCTATGTGCCCGTTGTGCTCGATTATGGGTATTACGCGGAGATCGGCCCGAAGACGCTGGCCAGCGTGCTGGTCCGCAATCAGGTGACGCTGCCCATGATGTCGTCGCTGCTGGATGGCTATGCCCACAATCTGGAGCCTTCTCTGCGCGACACGCTGCAGGGCCTGCTGCGCGACGACACCCTGAGCGTGGAAGCCCGCTTCGCGGAGATCATTCAGAAATCCGGGCTGCCGCGCCAGACCTTTGGGCGGCTGGTGTATCGCGTGGAGCCGCCGATCCTCATCACGCAGACCTGGATCGACTACTCACAGCGACACTGGCAGACGACCAAAGAGCGCAGTTACCCGCCGCTGTACGACCAATCACGGCTGACGACTCTCTACCCGGCCTACGATGAAATCCTGTTCCCACAGCGTATTGAGGAATACCGCTTCACGCTGGCCCTGTGAGCATCAGAGGCCCTGTGCCTGGCCCTGGTAGACGCGCGTATCCGGGTGGGCGTTGGCCCAGGCGAACCAGAAGTACGGCGAGCAATCCAGATAGCTGAGGCGGGTGCCACGCAACGGGCCTTCTATCGCCTCGCCGAAGATGTTCCAGCGGCTGTTTGTCTGCGTATCCGTGATGATATGCTCGCTGCTGGCGAAGGTCAGCAGGCGACCGTCTGGCAGGCGTGGGTCGTACATAGCGGCCATGCCGACATCGCGGGATTCATCGATGCGGGCGGCATCCAGTGGGCTGGCTGCGCCCGGCTGCCAGAAGACCACCACCAGCTTATCGCCAACGACATCGTTTACCACGCCTTCAGCAGCCAGCACGTCGAAAGGATAGGCCACAGGCTCATCATTGATGACGCTGCTCAGCACCCAGCCTGTCGGCAGCAGGCGGCGGTCAGGTTCCATATCGAGCAGCAGGGGCCGGGTGCCGTTGTCATAGTCGATGTAGGGGTTGCGTCCGTAAACCATGCCCGGCTTATTGGCATCGCCCACGAGGACTTCGCCCTGCGGGTAACGCTCCGCGAAGGCAGCGAAGCCGACCACCTGCGACGGCACCATATCGAGCATGGTGCCGGTGTACTCGCCGGCTACCGCCACACCGGTGAACTGCTTCCACCAGCTCTCGGTCAGGTCGTCCCACATGATAAAGCCGCTCTTGTACAGATAACCGGTCACGCCCAGGCGCAGCACCTGACCATCGACCACGCGCTTATAGACCATCGGGCTGTGACACAACGGACAGAAGGTTACGGCGATGGGAATGTCGCCGATGTTGTCGTTGACGATTTCGTGCTGGATGAGCACCGCCAGCGGATAGGCGCGCACCGTATCCGCCTGATCGACGACGATGACCGGCGAACGCTTGCCCAGCCACTCGACCTGAGAGGCCGGCAGGAAGCGCGGCGCGTCGATGGGCGGGATACCATCCCGCCCGACGCCACCATCGACCACCTCATCCAGCGGAATCATGCTGCGGCTGAAGTCGGTCCGCCAGTTCTGCGGTTCCACGGACATGCGCGGCCACAGCAGCGCTCCGATCAGCGCGAAGGCGGCGATCAGCCCGAGTGCGGCGAGCAACCCGGCACGTTGTTTGATCCAGCGTGTCAGCCCCGTGAGCACGTTCTGCCTCTTGTCCTTTTACCCGTTGTTCGCTTGATTTTCGTCGCTTATGGCTCAGGATTGCCCGTAGACCGTCGTCTCAGGATGGAACGCGGCCCACGCAAACCAGAAGTGCGGCGCAGCGACAAGCTGCTGCAGTTGCGCCCCGGCCAGCTCGCCCTCGATGGCTTCGCCAAACAGGTTCCATATGCTGCCGGTTTGCTCGTCTATGATACGGCCTTCTGCATCCTGGATGAAGGTCAGCGTCTGATCATTCACCTGACGATCATACAGGGCGGCGGTGCCCAGATCAGCGGAATCATCGATGCGTGACTGGTCGAGTGCATCGGCAACGCCGGGCTGCCACAGCGCCACAACGTCCGTGCCGCCAACGGTATCGTTGATGACGATTTCATCGCGCAGCGTGGCGAAGGCATACGCAATCGCATCGTCATTGATCTCAGCCGCCAGGACGCGCTCGGTGGCTGTCAGGCGCGGGTCGATCTCGCCACGGAACAGAAAGCCGCTCGGGTCGCTGCCAACATAGCCCGCGTAAGGGTTAAGACCATAGTTGCGGGTCGTGCCTGTGTCGCGGCTCATGACCAGTCCGTCCGGGTAGCGCTCCGCGAATTGGCCGAAGCCGATCACCAGGCTGGGGATGATGTCCAGCAGGGTGCCGTTATATTCGCCGACGATGCCCTCACCGGTGAACTGCTGCCACCAGCTATCCGTCTGCCGGTCGTACATGATCATGTCGCTTTTGCGCAGCAGGCCCGATACGCCGAAATCGAGCACGTCACTCTCGACGCGTCGGTCGAAGACGATGGAGCTGTTGCACAGCGGGCAGAACGTCACCGAGATGGGCACGTCGCCGATTTCGTCATTGGCGATCTCATGCCACATCAGGATGGCCTGCGGATAGGCGCGGGCCTCGCCGTTGATTTCCACGGCGATCACCGGCGACTGCTCAACGAGCCACTCACTCGCTTCCTCGATGCTCTCCATGCGCGGGTCGTTGACGGCAGGGATGCCATCTTTGGGCGGCCCCCCGGCGATGACTTCTGAGAAATCGATGGAGGCGTTACAGAAATTCGTCTGCCCCCACTCTCGGCTGCTGAAGCGTGAGGGGCGACAGTTTTCGTCGTCCTGGGCATTGGCGTGCGGGACGCCCGGCCACAGTACAGCGAGTGAGAGCACAGCAGTGGTCATTAACGCGCTGAGTATGAGCCAGCTTTTGCGGTGGTGTTGTTTCGGCATAAGTCATCCTCAAGAATGGGCATGTCAGATACGTGTCGATGGTGTCAGGATAGGCCGTCTTTCTTACGCTGACGTTACAGGGCCACACAGATGCCCGACATACGCCAGACATTTACACAATGCTTATCCAGTGGACGGCAAATCCGTCTAATGGTCACTGATGGTGCGTTGTGAATCGCGTATGATTATAGGGCGATCACGCGTGACGATCGCCCATTGTGCGGTGTCAGCGGGGGAGCTGTCGTCCCGCCGCAATTGTGAGTATCAAGCAAAGGAACCCCCATGCGTCTGTCCATCCCGCGTACCCGGCAGTTCTGGTCGGTGGGCCTGGCTCATATGACCAACGACATCTTCATGTCTGGCGGCATCGTCCTGCTGACTTTTCTCAGCGGCGGACTGGTGCCCATGAGCAATACCGAGATCGGTTTTGCTGTCAGCGCCAAGCAGCTTGCCGGGGCGCTGAGCCAGCCGGTATTCGGCCTGATGGCTGACCGGCGCGGCGGGCGCTGGCTGGGCGTGGCTGGCCTGACCTTCACGGTGAGCATGTTCATCCTGTCGATCGTCATGGCGGTGACGACGCGCGACTACTGGCTGATGCTTATTCCGTTCATTTTGCAGGGGATTGGCAGCGGGGCCGTTCATCCGGTCGGGATGCTCAATACCGCCGAGAGCGACAAAAGCCGTGTCGCCAGCAATATGAGCTATTTCTTCCTCATGGGCCAGATGGGCCTCGCACTTGGTCCGGCGCTGATCGGTCTGCTGCTGGATGCCGCCAACGCCACACCGCTGACCGTCGTAACCGGGGCGGTGGCGATGCCGGGTGTATTCACGCTGCAGAGCAATGTGATGCCGCTGTACGCGCTGCTGCTGATCGCGCTGCCGCCGCTGGCGATGATGGCGCGCAGTATCCCCATACGCGCCGCCGAAAAGCGTGAGCGCAAAGTCGTCGATCCGGATGCGCCGCGCATCCCCTGGTGGCGGGTGGCTGCTCCTTTCGCTGTGATTGGCTTCCTCGTCCTGCTGCGCGCACTTGCGAACCCCGGCAGCGTGAACTTCATCCCGGTGCTGTTTCAGCAGAAGGGCTGGACGCCCGCCGAATATGGCCTCATTACCAGCCTGTTCTGGGTGGCGTCTGGGATCAGCGGCGTGGTCTTCGGCAATCTGGCGGATCGCTACGACCGACGCTGGGTGATGATGGCCAGTATGTCACTGGCAGCACCGACGTTCTTCCTGCTGCCGCTTTCAGATGGGCTGATCGCGCTGGTGCTGGCGGTTGCCGCCGGTGGTTTATCGGGTGGGGCGCACAGCATCATCGTCGTGCTGACGCAGGACCTCATCCCGGCCAGCAAAGGCTTCGCCGGGGGTGCAATCCTGGGCTTCATCTTCGGCACCGGGGCGCTTGGCAGCCTGCTGATCGGGTCGCTGTCGGATAGCATCGGCCTGGGTACGACCTTCCAGATGGTCGCCTTTGCTTCGCTCGGCAGCGGGTTGATTGCCCTGCTGCTGCCCAGGCGCAGTTGACCATTTGTGACCCCCTACGAACTGGGGCGACAAGTCCAATCCTGTTCTGATACTATAGAATTATGCTGTGATGACGCAGGCGCAAGAGCGTACCGCGTCGTCGGCTATCCACAACATCGCGGCTTCGCGTTCGTGGTAGGCTGTGGATAAGATGTTCTAACGTTGGGGGGAAACATGCCATGAAAATCGAAAACGTATCCAGTGATGTCCTTGATCTGGTTGAATCTGAGCTGCTGGAAGAAGAAGAGCTGCTGTGGATCGGCCAGCCCGCCCCACGGGCGACCCTGCGCGCTGGTCGCGGGCGAGAGCTGATCGTTATTTTTGTTGTTGGCGGTGTGCTGGCGCTGCTGTCTTTCATGTTGCCGATGATCATGGCAGCAGAGCCGGATTTCCCGGTTGGCATCATGTTCATCCCCTTCTTCATCGTCCTGGCTGTGGTGTTCCTTCCGCTGCTTTACCGCTTGTTCATGAGCGGGCGGACGACCTATGCCATCACGGACCGGCGCGTACTGATTATGCAGAATCGCACCGTCACGTCATATGGGCCGGATGACCTGCATTTCATTGAGCGGCGTATGCACGGCCAGGATCGCGGCGACCTGATCTTCGCCCGGCAGATGTCTGGCAGTACCACCAGCTCGCGCTCTACCTGGTCGGAGGATATTGGTTTCTTCGGCATTGATAATGTGCGCGCCGTCGAAGCCCTGATGCTGAAAACGTTCCGGGGTGAGGGCGAAGAAGCGGCCAAGCGCAAGCGCCGTCTGGCGGATAGCGGCCATGATAGCGGTGAAGTCGCCTACTATGAGGATTCCGACGCACAGCAGGCACAATCCTGAGGTGCAGTGCGTCGTTTGTAGTACGAAAGGGAAATCGATGTCACACGAACGTAAAGTGAACCCTAATTTGCTCTATCGCCTGAAGAGTGAACTCTTCGATGGTGAGGAACTGCTGTGGGCGGGTCAGCCGATCCCCGGACGCGGACAATCCGGCAACCTGACGATGACGAGTGTCTCAGCGGTTTTCATTGGCGTGGTTCTGGGGGGCGGTATGTTCGCGTTTATGCGCTACACTGGCGGTATGACATTCTTTATCATGCCGATGATCCTGATCCTGCTGGTCGCTCTGGGGATGATCGGGGCGCGCCTGTGGAACCAGTTCGCCAACCGGCAGGTCTACGCGGTGACCGACCAGCGTTTGCTCATCGTCAACGGGCGGCGGGTACGCTCCTACGGGCCGAACGATATCCAGTTCATTGAGCGTCATCAGCGTGGCGATGGCTGGGGTGACATTGTCTTCGCCCAGGAGGCGAACCAGCGCATGGTACCCGTCGGCAACGGCATGATGGTGCCACAAAATTACGCTGCGCCGATTGGCTTCTTCGGCGTTCCCAATGTGCGCGAAGTCGAAGGGCTGATACTCGATACATTCCGGCTGAAGGAGAGCAAGCGCAAGCACGGTCTGGCCCATACTGTCGATGACGGCGAACTGATCGACTATGATCTGGGCGAAGTCGCCTACTATGAAGATGCCAAGCCGCGTCAGACGCAATCGTAATGGGTGAAAGCAAAAAGAAGAAGCCGCGTATTCGCGTGCTGGCGCTGGGCCTGTTCCGTCAGGGCGATACGATCTTCGTGGCGGAAGGCCGCGATGCTCTCACGGGCGAGACGTTTTACCGGCCCATTGGCGGCGCGGTCGAATTTGGCGAACTGGCCGCTGATGCGCTGGCCCGCGAGGTTGACGAGGAGATCGGCGCGGCGATCGAGGCTGTTCGCTATCTGTTCACGCTGGAGAATATCTTCATTTATGAGGGCGAGCCGGGTCATGAAATCTGCCTGGTACATGATGCGCGCTTCGTGGAGCCGCAGCGGCGCGCCCCAGATTACACTGTCGTCGGGCGTGATGACGGCGAAATCCTCTACACAGCGACTTACAAGCCGCTGCGCTTCTTCAGTGCGCCGGATGCGCCGCCGCTGTATCCCGATGGTTTACTGGACATACTACTCGCAGGGGTACTGCCATGACAGAACAGATGCAACCAACTATCGAGCGTTTTCTGTCGGCGCTGGCGCAGACGATCCCGCCGGATGATACCTATAACGAATACGGCGCTGGCGATATACGCAACGCGGAGCGCCTGGCGAACCTCGGCCGTTATCTGACGACCATGCAGGCGCGGCAGCCGCAGGCGATGCTCGTCATGGAAGCGCCCGGCTATCGCGGCTGCCGTCTGACGGGTGTGCCGGTCACCAGTCGTAAGCTGCTGCGCGAAGGCGTGCCGGAACTGGGGCTTTTCGGTGAAGAGCAGGGCTATACGCTGCCGGATGATCCCGGCTTCGAGCGCATCCACGGCGAGCCAAGCGCAACAATCGTCTGGGGTACGCTGGCCGCGCTTGGGAAGGCCCCGCTGATCTGGAATACGTTCCCGTTTCATCCGCACAAGCCCGGCGAACCGCTGACGAATCGACGGCCGCGCAAGCGCGAGATCGAGCAGCATGGCGTGCCTTTTCTGAATGCTTTGCTTGATATTTTCAGGCCCAATCAGGTGATCGCCATTGGCAATGTCGCTCACGAGACGCTGACCGGCCTGGGCATGGACGTGATGCGGGTGCGGCATCCCTCTCAGGGCGGCAAGAACGACTTCGTCGCCGGGCTGACGTCGCTGCTCACCGGCTGATGCTATGCTTGCGGCTGTACAGTGTATGAGGTCGCGTATGCTATTGGAGAGCACACGGAAACAAACGCCCAAAGCGTTCCAGGCGGCGGTGACCGAACCGGCAAATGCTGATCTGCGTTTGGAATACATCGAAGGAGTCCTCGTCCGGTGGTGCCTGATCCGAAATCATCGCGCCTGACGCTGCGTATTGCCTTCATGATTGAACGCTATCTGGAAAAGAACCGCATCGGTGAGTTGAGCGGCAGCATGAGGGCGGCGACATCACCGGCACTGAGCGCTACATGCCGGATGTAGCACCGGTGAGCCTCGATAAGCTCTCAGCGGGAAGTTATGCGGGTTACCTGGACGCTGTGCCGGAACTCGTCGTTGAGGTCGTTTCGCCAGCGGATACATCGCGCAACATCAGCGTTAAGCTGGCGCGCTATCTTCGGGAGGGTGTCTGGGTCTGGATGGCCTACCCGGACGATCAGGACATCTATAGACGGTGGCGATGTGTTGCCGGGATTTCGTGTCGGCCTGACTGAGATATTCGGTAGTGGCTAAGTGCGAGCGGTGCTGCGTTGCAGCGGTCGCCTGACAGCGACGCCCAGCGTAGGCACGCGCAGCCGCTGGTGATAAGCCACCCATTCAATCAGCAGGAACAGCAGCGCCAGCAGAGCAGCGATCGGCCACCACTCCTGAAAGCCGCGCTGTGCTTCCTCACGTGCTTCGGCATCGACGGCACCGCCACCCAGATCGATCTGCGCGGCGGGCTGCGGTGTGATGTCGCTCTCGTTGACTTGTCCACCACCAAAGAGCGTCACAGCGACCGGCTGTTCCTGCAGGACAGCGCCATTATCCAGCGCGCTGATAGTGTATAGACCGGGTTGGTGCGTCTCCGTGAACGTCAGATCGCCCTCGCCAGCGGGCAGTGTGACTACGTCGCCCGAAGGTGGGCGGACCTGTGCCGCCGTACTGCCAGCCGGCAGGCTGATGCGCAGCAGTTCACCGACTGCCACACTATCTTCGACCGGCACCAGCCCCACAGGCGTAAACCAATCCACGATGTTGCTCATCAGCACGGGCCACGCGATCTGTAGCGGCAGGTCACTGTCGCGCACGTCGAAGGGCAGCACGACGATCTGTCGTCCGCTATCCTGCCCGGCGATGACCAGCGGGCCGTCAGGGGCCTCGGCCAGCACCTCCGCCCAGCCGATGTTGCCCAGGGGACGATAGGCGCGGATGTTCACGCTGGGCCAATCAACAAAACGCAGCACCGGATGATTGGGCGCAAGCACGACGCGGTCCTCAGTCGCCTCTGATGATTCACCGATGCTGAACAGCGCTGTATTCTCTGGAGGGTTGATGATGAGCATGTCGGCCTGGGGCAGCACATCGGGCAGCCAGCCATCGAACACGTAAAAGTCATACGCCTGCTCGGGCAGCGTCGTGCGTGACGGATCGCCCCGGAATGTCTCGACGCCGGGCAGTGCGCGCAGCACCTGCGCGATGAACAGGTTATTCTCCTGACTGACCAGCAAGGCCCGGCGCGTGCCCGTCTGGGCGGCTGTGGCGAAGGCCGTGTCATCCAGTGCGAGATGATCGATCACTGCGGCCTCGTGGCTGAGGCTGGCCTGCACGGTGCTGAAGGGCTGTTCAATCGTCGGGAAGCTGAAAGCCGTCTGGCTGCGCGGCGCGATGGTGCGCGTCTCGCTATCCCACAGCACACCATCCAGGCGAATTGTAAGCGTGACGCGGGCTTCTTCGCTGCCGTAGTGCCTGACCTGCGCGAACAGCTCCGGGTTTTCGCCGGGTTGGGCGCGGGTGGCTAACCCCGTAATCGCCAGGTTCTCGCTGGAATTGCCCACGGTCAGGACGATAGGCGCGGGGATATTCTCCGGCAGGCGGGCGGCTGCATCGATGCCGCCATCGGTCAGCACAATGGTGGTGAAGAACTCCGTACCGGCTGCGCCGGCTGCGGCCAGCGTGAGCGCCGTTTCCCAGTCACCGCCACCCTGACCAGGTTCCGCCGCGACGATAGCCGCGCGCAGCGTCTGGAAATCGGCGGTGTACTCGATAAGCGTTTCGGTGACATCGGCGACGCGGATGACGGACATCTCATCACCGGGGTTGAGTTCGCTGGCGAGCTGTAGTGCGGTCGTGCGGGCTTCTTCAAAGCGCGTCTGCGCGTTTTCGCCATCGGTGGCGTTCATGCTGGCGCTGGCGTCAATCAGCAGCACGGTCCTGCCGGTGACGAGTTGTGGCACGATCTGCGCTGGCCGCAGCAGGGCCAGCACCAGCAGCGTCAGGATGATGAGTTGCAGAATCAGCAGCAGGTTGCGGCGCAGGCGCTGCCAGGGCGTGTTGGCTTCCGTATCCTGTACGACCTGCTGCCACAGGAAGTTACTGCTGACGACCACCTCGCGGCGGCGCAGGCGCAGCATGTACAGCAGCAGAATGGGAATCGCCAGCAGCAGGCCGAGCAGGGCCAATGGCGCGAGCAGGGTCATGGCAAAGCCTTCATTTCACCAACCCCAGGCGGCGCAGGTCGAAGAGCAGCGCTTTTTCGGCGGGGGTATCTGTGGTTAGCAGCAGATAGTGTACGCCCTTACGGGCGCTGTCGTCGCGCAGCGTGTCGAGCCAGCCGCGCAGACGTTCCGTGTACAGGTGGCGCATGGTGGCGTCGATCGTGACCTCCTGGCCGCGCCCGGTTTCCACATCGACCAGACGCAGATCGCCGGCCAGCGGCGGTGTGAGCTCGTCCGGTGCGAGGACGTGCAGCAGCGCGACCTCGTGGCCTTTCGCCAGCAGCGCATTAAGGCCTTCTGTATAGCCGTTGGGCGAGAAGAAATCGCTGATGATGACCGTCAGTCCGGCGCGACGTTCGCGGGCGGCATGGTCGCGCAGCAGGCGGTTCAGGTCGGTGATGCCGCGCCCGCTGAGCTGATAAAGATAGTTGATCATGGCGACGCTCTGAGCGCGCCCACGCACCGGCCCATAGATGCTGCGACCCGCATCGCTGAGTGCGGAGATGAGCAGGCGGTCGCCGCCCTTGAGCGCGAGGTATGCCAGCCCTGCGGCCAACCGCAGCGCGAACTGTAGCTTATGGTGGGCGGGGTCGCCGTTTTCGGACGGGCGCGGCCAATCCATGCTGGCGGAGGTATCGACCAGCAGCGTAACGGCGAGGTCCTGCTCATCTTCCAGCAGTTTGATATAGGGGCGCTCCAGCCGTGCGTAGACGTTCCAATCCAGCTTGCGCAGATCATCACCGGGCGAGTAATTGCGATAGTCCGCGAATTCGATGCTGGTGCCACGGCGGACGCTGCGACGCTCGCCCTTCATGGCTCCTGCGCGAATCTTGCGGGCGACCAAGACCAGCGGATCGAGCCGACGGCGCGTGCTCTCTGGCAGCAGTTGGTCGGATGGTGGCGTTTCGACCATGGTGCTTTACTTCCGCTTGATGGTGGTCAGCAGATCGCCGATGATGTCATCGGTGCGGATGCCTTCCGCCTGGGCTTCAAAATTGAGCAGGATGCGGTGGCGCAGGGCTGCCGGTGCGACGGCGGCCACGTCATCATACGACACGTTGAAGCGGCCTTCCAGCAGGGCGTTGACCTTGGCCCCAATCACCAGGGCCTGCGCGCCACGCGGCGACGCGCCGACGCGCACGTACTGGCGCGCCATGACCGTTGACAGGTCGCTTTCAGGATGGGTGGCGACGATCAGGCGGGCGGCCCACTCATTGACGTGGCTGGCGATGGGCGTGCTGAGCGCAAGCTGCCCCATCTGGATGACCTGCGCCGCGCTGGCGACGCGCGTCACACTGGGCGATTCAGTGCCGGTCGTGCGCGTCATGATGGTGACGAGGTCCTCCACTGATGGGAAGGTGACATCGACCTTGAACAGAAAACGATCGAGCTGCGCTTCTGGCAGCGGATAGGTACCTTCCATTTCGAGCGGGTTTTGTGTGGCCAGTACGAAGAAGGGCATTTCCAGGTCATAGCGACGGCCTGCGACGGTGACCGTCTTCTCCTGCATGGCCTCCAGCATGGCGGATTGCGTCTTGGGCGTGGCGCGGTTGATTTCATCGGCCAGCACCAGATTGGCGAAGATCGGCCCCGGCTGAAAGCGGAACTGCCGCCGGCCTTCTTCGGTTTCTTCGAGGATATCCGTACCGACGATGTCGGCGGGCATCAGATCAGGCGTGAACTGAATGCGGCTGAAGCGCAGGTCGAGGACGTCGGCCAGCGTGCGGATGAGCATGGTCTTGCCGAGGCCCGGCACGCCTTCCAGCAGGGCATGACGCCCGGCCAGGATGCAGATCAGGGCGCTGCGCACGACCTCCGCCTGACCGACAATCACCTTGCTGACTTCCTGTTCGATGGCCTGGGCCAGCGCGCTGAATTCGTTCAACTGCATTTCGGGGGCGGGGGCTTCCGTCATGGGGCGTGTCCTCGGTTCTGGCCGGATTTAATTGAGCGGTCCTGGTGGTGCGATTGTACCAGCCGTTATCCTACCACGCGCATATGACGAAATGATGAAAAAAGAAACGTGCCCCGTGCCTGACCCCGCTATGATGCGTTGGTGTTGTCTTCCTTGCAGTACCAGGGACGCTCTGACAGTTCTTTGCACGGGTCCCAGAACTCAGGGTGATCGGGATTCGTGAAGCGTTCGAGTTGTTTCGGGCCTTTTGCTGGGTCGTAGTAACTGTTGTAACGCCGATGTCCTCTGCTGCCCTCATTGAACCAGTTATCGATAAACAACTCTGAGTCTGGCAAGACGGTACGTTCTGTAAGGTTAGCATCTTCAAGATCGAATTTCGCACCTCTCAAATTGGCGCCATGCAGTATCGCGCCGTCTAAATTGGCGTCTGTAAGGTCGGCGTTTTCTAGGTTGGCTTCTGTAAAGTCGGCGTTTTTAGCTTGAGCCATAATTAAGCTGGCATGCCTCAAGTTCGTTTCGATCAGGTATGTGCCTGTCAAGTTCGCTGCGCCGAGTTTGGCATTTGTCAGGCTTGCCTTTCGGAAAGTAGCCCCTTGCAAATCGAACCGTTCTAAATTGGCGTCGCTTAACTGAGCTTCATAGAGATTTTCACCTGCCAGCAGGCTTTGTCCACCTTCTCTAGTTTGAATCTGACGGATTCGATTAATGGCTCGCACCGCGTCAACATTCGTACCATATTTGACATCGGTCAAGAGTTCGTTCTTCCGAAGTTCCTGCGCTAGTTTCCGTGTTCTGCGATCCTGCCACGCATTTACAATGAACACGGTAACGATGATACCGATAACCTCAGTTCCGAAGTTAGTAAAAAAGCTAAATAGATTGTTCGCTTGCCAATCTGGTTCATGATGGAACAGAATAGCACCGAATACCAATCCGATTAACGCTAAGATGATGCCGTACTTCACCGGCTCATTACGCAGGTCTTTCAGTATTTTGCGATACATCGCCTCGTTTTCTTTGCGGATGTCATCCATCGTGTAGTCTTCACTGCGCTGCTTGGACATGGGGCACCTCGTCTGCTGAACCGGCTTTGTTAACAGGTGTAGCACGAAATGCTTAAGCGTGCATCCCGCAGGGCTGGGGGTTAGGG